>WNGQ01000380.1_pt1 | contig 70091 bp, 60 predicted proteins | sample 5407661 | NCBI WGS metagenome assembly WNGQ01 (sample SAMN13153382, study PRJNA577476) | soil metagenome | isolation source: 60 cm soil or saprolite under Garry oak tree replicate 2 | place: USA:California | collected 2016-06-15
GAGGGGAAAGAAAGGGGTCAGTCCTCACTTTTGACACAACAAGCCAAGATTGAGCGAGACTAACGAATCACCTTTCCAGTTTAAACGCCACCGTCGCCAGCGGCGGCAAATGAATGAGGATGGAATATTGGCGACCCATCCAGGGAACGTCCTGGGTTTGGACGCCGCCGAAATTTCCTACGTTGCTACCGCCATACGTTTCGGCGTCGGTGTTGATTAGCTCACGATAGAAGCCGGGCTCGGGGACGCCCAGCCGGTAATTATAGCGAACTACGGGCGTTGCGTTCACCACAAACGTGATGATGTCACCATCGCGCGATTTTCTCAGGAACGACACGACGCTGTTATCAGCGTCGTGAAGATCGATCCAGTCAAAGCCTTCGTAGGTATCGTCGAGTTGCCACAGCGCGGGTTCGCTTTTGTAAATGTAGTTGAAATGTTGCACCAGCCGGCGCAGGCCGTCGTGCCGGGGAAGACTAAGGAGTTGCCAGTCGAGCTGAACATCGTGATTCCATTCGTTCCACTGACCGAACTCGCCGCCCATGAAGAGGAGCTTTTTGCCGGGATGCCCGTACATCCACGCCAGAAACATTCGGAGATTGGCGAACTTCTGCCATTCGTCGCCGGGCATTTTGGATAACAACGAACGCTTGCCGTAGACCACTTCATCGTGGCTGAGCACAAGAATGAAATTCTCGTGGAACGCGTAGAGCAGCGAGAAGGTAATGTTACCGTGATGATAGCGCCGGTAAATCGGGTCGATGCTCATGTATTGCAGGAAATCGTGCATCCAGCCCATGTTCCATTTGAAACCGAACCCGAGCCCGCCCAGATAAGTAGGACGCGACACGCCGGGCCAGTCGGTTGATTCCTCTGCGATGGTCATGATTCCGGGGAAACGCTCGTAACAAACTTCGTTGAAGCGTTTCAAAAAATAGATAGCGTCGAGGTTCTCGCGGCCGCCGTAAACATTCGGGATCCACTGGCCGGGCTTTCGCGAATAATCGAGGTAAAGCATCGAAGCCACGGCGTCCGCGCGCAGACCGTCGATGTGATATTTGTCGAGCCAGAAGAGCGCGTTGCCGATGAGAAAATTGCGCACTTCGTTACGGCCGAAATTGAAAATCAGCGTGCCCCAATCCTGCTGCTCGCCTTGGCGCGGGTCCATGTGCTCGTAGAGATCGGTACCATCAAATTCGGCAAGTGCGTACGCGTCTTTCGGGAAGTGCGCTGGCACCCAATCCATGATCACGCCCAGACCGGCCTGATGACATTTGTCGATGAAATGACGGAATTCATCGGGCGTGCCGAACCGGCTGGTGGGCGCGTAATAATTGGTGACTTGATAGCCCCAGGAGCCTTCAAAGGGATGCTCGGCGATCGGTAGGAGCTCGATATGCGTGTAACCCATTTCCACCGCGTACGGCACCAGAGTCTCGGCCAGCTCGAGGTAACTGAGCGGGCGATTTCCTTCGTCAGCTTTGCGTCGCCACGAACCAAGATGCACCTCGTAAATACTGACTGGACTTTTCGACCAATCTTTTCTGCGCCGCGCTTCGATCCATTCCGCATCGCTCCATTGGTAGCGCTCCAGATTGTAAACGAGTGACGCGGTCGATATTCCGTGCTGATTAAAAAATGCGAACGGATCGCTCTTGAGCAGCAGTACGCCGGAATGGGTGCGAATTTCGAATTTGTAATGCGCGCCTTCTCTAATACCGGGCAAAAATAACTCCCAAACGCCGCTGCCGAGGAGTTTGCGCATCGGATTGACGCGGCCATCCCAGTTGTTGAAGTCGCCTACCACGCTGACGCGCTGCGCGTTCGGCGCCCAGACCGCGAAGTAAACGCCCGCGGTATCGCCAATGGTCCTCAAATGGGCTCCAAATTTTTCGTAAATCTTCCAGTGCTGTCCTTCGCCGAAGAGATGCACATCCACCTCGCCCATGATCGGGCCGTATTGATACGGATCGCGTAAAAGCTCTTCTGATCCGTCCCACCTGGTAATCTGGAGATGGTAGTCGAGATCGCGCGAGGCGCCGGCTACAGTTGCGGAAAAGAAACCATCACTCTCGGTTCGCTCGGCTGGGATCGGCCTTTTTGAATCTTGATTCAAGACGATGTCGATCTTGCGTGCGTCGGGCCGGAAAACGCGGATCTCCAGATCGTTGCCGACCCGGTGTGGTCCCAGAACTCGGAAGGGATCAGAATGTTTGCCAGCGAGAAAACTGCTCACTTCATCGGACGGCAAACCCGCGATTTCGAAAGCTTTCATATCTGTGCTGCGACGTTAATGCTCCATCGCCTCAACTTTTCATCGTTTCAATGAATCATTTCGATTGCGTTCCTCAAACAGTAAGCCGCGATTGGCGGGGGCACACCGACGGGGAAGAGCGACTCAACGAAACGCGCGATGCCGCGGCCATCTGCGATAAATATGGGAAGGAGAATTATCACCATGGCCAAAATCGTCAAAGTCATCGAAGTGTTGTCCGAATCGCCTAGGAGTTGGGAAGACGCCGTGCAAGGTGTGGTGGACGAAGCGTCCAAGACACTTCGCAATATCCGCTCCGTTTACATCAAAGAATTCACAGCCGCAGTGGAAAACAAAAAAGTCACTGGTTACCGCGTTGACGCTAAAGTCACCTTCGAGATGGAGCGCGGGAAATAGCGGATGGTGAGTGAATTCATCCTCTCGACGCCTCACCAGTTTAGAAATTCTAATCAGGAGATTAGGCAACCGGGATACGGTTTTCTTCCGTCTAGGTTTCCTTAATTCATGCTCAGCTCTTCTTCGGTCTGAGCAGCGGAAACAAGATCACGTCGCGGATTGATTCGGCGCCAGTAAGAAGCATGGTGAGCCGATCGATGCCGATGCCAACGCCGCCGGCTGGCGGCATGCCGTATTCCAACGCGAGCAAAAATTCCTCGTCGATCTTTTGCGTCTCTTCGCCAGCCTGTTCGAGCAAACGCTGGCGTTGCAAAAGGGGATCGTTCAACTCGCTATAGCCTGGCGCGATTTCCACCCCGTTAATGATTAGCTCGAAAACGTCCACCAGGGAGTTATCGCTAGTATTTTGTTTTGCCAGCGGCACCAACTCCTTCGGACAATGCGTGACAAAGAGCGGGTCGATTGTTTTTTCTTCAATCAATTTTTCAAACACGTGGTGCGTTACCTCGAAATCGGCTAATTGCGGCAAGACTTCCAATTTGAAGTCGCCAGTCGCCCTTTTGCGGCATTGTTCGCTTGAGAGCTCAAACCAGTCTTTGCCCGCGACTTCGCATACAAGATCGACATAACGCGCGTGGCGCCATGGCCGTTTTAGATTGATCGTCCGGAGAATTTTTCCCTCAGCGTCACGGTGTTCGACCTGGAGAGACCCGCAGATAACTTGCGCGAGATGACAAATCAATTCTTCGACCAGGTTCGCCATCTTTTCAAAATCCGCATACGCCCAATAGGCTTCGAGCATGGTGAATTCCGGGTTGTGTTTTCGAGAAATGCCTTCGTTCCGGAAGTTGCGGCTGATCTCGAAAACCTTGTTGAACCCGCCGACGAGTAAACGCTTCAAATAAAGTTCCGGCGCGATGCGCAGATAAAGATCGAGACCGAGCGCTTTATGATGAGTGCTGAATGGTTGCGCGGCGGCGCCTCCGGCAACGGTTTGCAAGGCTGGCGTTTCCACTTCCAGAAAGCCGCACTGCTCAAAGAAGCGACGGGTTTCGCTGACAATGGCGATGCGCTTTTCGAAGATCGAACGGGAACGCTCGTTGGTGATCAGATCGAGATAACGCTGCCGGTAGCGCGCCTCGATATCGTGTAGTCCGTGCCATTTTTCCGGGAGCGGCCGTAGCGCTTTCGCCAGAAGAGAGAAGGTGTGCGCCTTCAGTGTCGGTTCACCGGTCTTGGTGACAAAACATGTTCCCTCAACGCCGATGAGATCGCCAAGATCGAGCAGGCCAAAAAGATTCATCGCTTCGGCGCCGACTTCCTTCGCGTGGACATAAATTTGAATCCGCCCGGTCGCGTCGCGCAGGTCGAGAAAGTGACTTTTGCCCATGTCGCGATGTGCGGTGATGCGGCCAGCAGCGCGGAGCGCTTCGCCTTCCTTAAACTTGGCGCGCACCTCTGCGATCGATCCGTCCGGCTCGAAAGCAGCGCCGAATGGCTCGACTCCACGCGCGCGAAGCGCATCGAGTTTTTTGCGCCGTAGTGCGACCAGTTCGTTCTCGTCTTCCATGTTTGGCGAGCGAATGTAAAGCTCCGCGCGAGCTTCGCCACGTTAAATCGTGATCCGTTAAGTCGTTGCGCTGAACTCGAGTCAGCGATTCATGATTTAATAACTCGCTTCTCTTCAATATTGGTTGCTAACAAGGCACTGAAAATGAGATAGTTTGCCAATGCGCGATGAGGATGTTCGCTGTCGCGCTGCTACCCATGCCTGTCGAATTGCCTGAAACCACATCGAAGATGAGAGGACCGTTGGTAAAGCAGTTCTCTATCTTCCTGCCGAACAAGGTGGGCGCGATGCTTGATATCGTGAAGTTGCTCGGGGCTCAAAACACTCACGTCGTGGCATTGAGCGTTTCAGAATCGACCGACTCTGCCATAGCCCGGATCATTGTGAGCGACCCGGAGTGCGTTGAAAAATTGTTCCGGCAGAAGAACGTCGCGTTCGGCGTATCCGAAGTGGTGGTGGTGGAAATGCGAGAAGTGGCCACACAACTGGTAAAATTACTGGCCGCATTGTTCATGGCTGAGGTCAATGTGCATTTCACTTACCCGTTGCTGACGCGACCACGCGGGTTCGCTGCCCTGGCTCTGCATGTGGACGATACCGATTGTGCTTCCTCGGTCCTCACAGGCGAGGGGTTTAGGATGTTGAGCCAGGATGACATCTCGCGCTAAGGCGTACGGATTCGTCCAAACGTTATAATGTAAAACGGGTATCCCATTTGACGATTCAACGATTCACGATTTAACGGCGGAAGCCAGAGTTGACTCCGAAGGCTTTCGCGGGTTGACAGGGTTGTGAAAGCGCGTTTACAGAAATGGTCTTTCGATCGCCAAATGCGAATTCTCATCTCACGCCCTAAACCGGCTGATCCAAATTTCGCCATTGGCTTGGGCTTGATTGTGACTCTGGCGGCCGCGGAAATTTTCGGTGCCACGTTGCACTATCTCAATCACATGCGGGCCGCTCGAACGGGACAGTCTGTGGCAATGGCGAGCGTGCAGCGTCCCGCTTTTTCTGCAACACCCATCAGGCCGCGTCCAGGATCCTCACCGGCGATAAGTATTCCATCTCCTCCTGGGCTCTCGACCGTCGATCGCCTCCTGCAAGAAGCGATCGAGCTGCGCGACCGCGGCGATACAACGACCGCGCTGGCGCGTTTGCACCAAGCGTCGGAGCGTGATCCGAATAACGCCATGGTGTTGGAGGAAACAGCCAAAACGTATGAATCAATGCAGTTATTCGATCGATCCAATGAGACCTGGCGTAAGCTCCGGGACTTGGGTCCCTCGGTTGGCCCATTGTATGAATTGGCGGATCGCCGCTTGAAGTTTGGAGTGCCGAGTCCTGGCCCCGCCAGCGCTGGCGTGGCGCCCGAATCGATCGGTGGCGCACCCTCCGGCAACGAGGTCGGCGGCATTCCTGAGAGTTCGACGTTTGGGGTTAGCGAGATTAACACGACGGAAGCGCCCGACCCCGACGCGGAGACGAACCTGACGCTTCGAATCGGCATAAAAAAACAGACGAATGCGACAATCGATCACACCAAAGTGAAAATTCTGGTGAAGTTTTACGATACCGTCGATGACAAAGAGGTTAAGCTGACTGATGCTGACGTAAATTATGAATGGCTGACATCAAAGCATGATTGGGTGGACACGAATCCAGAGATTCTCTCTGTGAATTACCTGCGCCCAAAGAAAAGGGCCAGTTCACCTGAGACTGAGCTGTTCGAAACCGCGGCAGCGGTCAAACCACAGAAAGGGCGACCGCCCAAGATCGGTTCCTCGACCCAAGAAAAGCGAAAGTATCTGGGGTACGAAATTTTGATTTACTACTATGATAAATTGCAAGCCGTTCAGGCTGAACCCACCCGATTGTTGCAGCTTTTTCCTCCTTCTGAAAGTATCTCATCGCCCTAGTACTTTCCGTCGCTGGTCTCATAAGGGAAATTAATCTGGGAGGGCACTAATTTCTTTTATGAGACAAAGTGCATTAACCTATCACGTGATTCATCGCGCGTTGCTGATTCTCTCTCCTTTGCTATTCGCACTCGGAGCCGAGGCACAGATTCAGGTGGAATTGAAGCTGCCGCGGCTGCAATACATCGTTTACGAACCCGTGGTGACCACGCTCGGCATTACAAATCTCGCCGGCCGCGATATCGATTTGCAGGATGCGAACGGACAGTCCTGGCTTGGATTCGAGGTCACTGGAAGCGATGGGCAAACGATTGCCTCCATCAGCGCAGAGAGTGCCCAGCCGCCTTTAAAAATTGAAGCTGGGCAAAAAGTCACGCAGCGGATCGACCTCACTCCCCTTTATCTCATTCACGACTCGGGCATGTACCATGTCCGGGCGCACGTTTACTTTTCCGATCTGGACAGGTTTTTCTACTCGCAAACAGGAGTATTCGAGGTAACGGACGCCCGGCCGATCTGGCAACAAACAGTAGGCATTCCCGAGGGGGTTGCTGCACCTGGCGACGTCCGCACCTACTCGTTGCTCAGCAACCGCTTCCCCGATCATACTTCCTTGTACGTGCGGGTGCAAGACCGGGACAAGGGAATCGTGTATGCCACTTACTCGTTAGGCCGAGCGATTGCCTTCGAGGAACCGCAGGCGGAAATCGATCGGGGGAATCAATTGCATGTTCTGCATTGTGTCGCTCCGCGCAGTTGGGCGTATTCGCGGATTGGGCTCAGTGGTGAGTTGATCGCGCGCTCTTCTTTCATGGAAACAAAAACGCGCCCGCGTCTGGTCCGCACCGCAGACGGCGAGGTAGCCGTGCGCGGGGGGATGATTGAGGCGTCACCATCACAAAAAGGACGTAGTACTGCGCCGAAACTTTCGGCGCGCCCGCCGGTCTTACCCAAGGACGAACAGCGATGAGTATGAAACTTTGGCAGCTGCATTTGATTACTGCCGCTTTCTCGGTTGCAAGTGTAGCGTGCGCCGCTTCGCGGGCAGCCCAGACGAGCCGCGATCCCCAAATTAGCGGGTCACCCACGACGGTGGTGATCGACGCCGGTCACGGCGGTTTTGATCGCGGCGGCATCCCGAGCCAGAGAATCCCGGAAAAGGAAATGACACTCGATGTAGCACAACGGCTCAAAACGCTTCTTGCCGCCAGCGGCTACAACGTAGTCATGACCCGCGACAGCGATGTTTTTGTCCCGTTGCCATCGCGCGTCGCAATCGCGAATTCGTATCGCAACGCCATCTTTGTCTGTATCCATTTCAACTCGGCAAACCGCATGGGCGCTGGCGGGATTGAGACATATTTTTATGGCCGCGATAGTCTGCCGCTCGCTTCGGCCATTCACTATTATGTCGCGGGAGGCGCGCCGTCATCCAATCGTGGAGTGCGGCGCCGCGGTTTCTATGTGCTAAGAAAAACAACAGTCCCGGCCGTACTTGTGGAATGCGGTTTCCTCACGAACCCGACGGAGGGCGAATACGTGCAAACGGTTTCCTATCGACAAAAACTGGCGGAAGAGATCGCGGCGGGAGTTCGCGCGCGGAATTCTGTGGCTGCGTCGAGCACGACGCGAATGGCAACGGCAGATAGTGTTCCGTTGCAATCGTATATCGATCAGACCAAGACAAGTAACTCCGAGCGTTCCCGGTCCCGCCATTCGCGGAAAAAAAGGTCTCGAAGCAGTTCGTCAAAAAAGAAAAGCTCATCGAAAGCGACTGGATCGGAAGCCAACGTGATCTTAAACGAGCGGGAGGGGTGATTGGAGTCGCCGATCTTGAGTTCGGCACGGATGCGGGACGCGGAAAACGCCGCTTTCGGCCGGGGCGTCGAAGTTGAAACGTTAATGGATCAAGCTGGCGCGGGCGTCGCGCGGGCGGTAACCAAATTTTTTCCTAATCCAGGTGCCTGCATCGTTTTCGTGGGGAAAGGTCATAACGCGGGCGACGCTCTCTTTGCCGCAGAATGTTTGCGGCGGCGGGGATGGAAAATCGAAGTCCGGCTGGCATTCAAAGAAAATGATTGCAGCGAGCTCATGCGCAAGAAGCTCGATGCTTTACGAGCCACGGCGCCGAAAGTACCGGCTTGGATGGATCAAGTGGACCATGACGTCGGCGTTACGATCCTCGAACTTTTCGCTTACGCGGCTGATTCCCTCGCGGGGAAGCAGGATGCCATCGCAGCCGAAGCGTACCCAGGCACCATTTCGCCGATCATCATTCTCGACGGTTTGCTGGGCTTAGGTGCGAAACCGCCACTGCGCGGCGCAGTACGCGCAGCATGTCGCGAGATTAACGGGCTCCGCCGCCAGAGAAATGTTTACGTTTTCGCTGTCGATCTTCCGACAGGTCTCGATGGCGATTCCGGTAAAACCGATCGCGATGGCGTAGTCGCGGATTTTACCGTTACGATCGGATTCGCAAAGCCCGGCCTAGTGGCGGATGGCGCGCTGGACTTTGTCGGCCGACTGGAGGTTGTGTCACTCGATGAGCTGCGGCCGCCGGAAAAGAAAGCAAAAGAAATTGTCGCCTGCGCGCCAGCTCTTCGCGGACTGCTGCCGAGGCGAAAATTCAGCACATACAAAAATCAATGCGGCCGCATCGGGGTGATCGCCGGTTCGAAAGGATTTATCGGCGCCGCACTAATGACTTCACAAGGAGCGCTACGCGCAGGCGCCGGGTTGGTGGAAGTTTTTGTGCCGGAAGAAATTTATCCAATCGTTGCAGCGGCTGCGCCGCAGGAAGCAATGGTGAAACCGGTGAAGTCGTATCGCGATTTGCTCAGAGAAAAGATCGACGTGTGGGCTCTTGGCCCTGGATTGGGAAAAGCGCGGGCTGTTGAAATTCTCGAGGTGATCGAAAAAGCAAAGCAACCGATGGTGATTGATGCAGATGGGCTCAATATTTTGGCAGACAAAATTTCCATACTGAAGCGTTGCAGAGGCAAACGGTTGCTCACACCGCACCCGGGCGAAATGAAGCGGCTTTTCCCTAGCAAAAAAGAAACGCGGGCAGCAACGGCTACGAAATTCTGCAATCGCTTTGCTGTAACTCTTTTGTTCAAAGGCAGTCGAACAATTGTAGCCCGGCGCGATCGCCCATTGAGCTATAACACAACCGGGAACCCCGGAATGGCCAGCGGCGGAATGGGCGACATTCTCACCGGAGTTTGTGCAGGGTTGGTGGGACAAGGTTTGTCTCTTTACGACGCAGCGCGACTCGGGGCATGGATCTGCGGGCGCGCTGCGGAAATCGCGATTTTTAATAACACCCAAAGCGAGCAATCGTTGTTGCCTCGCGAAGTTCTCGACCATCTTGGCGCTGCCTTTAATGAGCTCAGGAGTTAAAAAAGTTAAAAGTTAAGGCGTGGCAAAGCCATGAATCTTCAAACCGGGCAGACACAGTACGAGGCGCCGAAGACCGAGACAGCCTGGAGTCGCGTGAAAAAAGCGCTCGGGCCGCTCACTGTGGTTGGCGTCGTGATCGCGAAGTTTTTTGCGAAGCTGAAATTCGTTCTGCTGCCGCTCCTCAAGTTTCTACCCGTCTTACTCAAGTCCGGCGGCACCATGCTGCTAATGGTCTGGGTCTATATGCAGCTATGGGGGTGGCAGTTTGCGCTCGGTTTTGTCCTGCTCTTGTTTGTTCATGAAACGGGTCATCTATTGGTCGCCAAAAAATTCGGGCTTAGAGTTGGCGCGCCGGTTTTCATTCCGTTTATGGGTGCATTCATTGCGCTCAAGGAAGCGCCGCGCAATGCCTGGGTGGAGGCATGCGTGGGAATTGGGGGGCCGATGCTAGGCAGCTTCGGCGCATTGATCTGCAATGCGCTGGGCGAAGTGTTCGATGCGCCAGTTTTCATCGCTCTCGCCTGGTTCGGATATTTTCTCAATCTTTTCAACCTTACGCCAGTCGGTATGCTGGACGGCGGACGAATCGTGACTGCGTTGTCGCGCTGGCTTTGGTTGCCGGGATTCGCCCTGCTCCTTTGGTTCGGGTGGAAGTATCCAAATTTTATTATCTGGTTGATCGTACTTTTGTCGCTGCCGCGGATCTATTCGTTATTCCGCAAACGAACCGAAGAAGAACAGCGCTATTTCGAAGTCACGCCCTCGCAACGTTGGACGATATCGATCTTATATTTCGGCCTGATCGCAGTTCTGCTTTTCGGAATGCATGTGGCCCAGCAAGACTTGCAACAACATGGCGTCCGGGCCCACGGGCATGGACGCGACGCTCTGGTGCAATAGGGCGATTGGCCTCAACTGCCCGCCGGCGGTTCAGGTGAACTGCTCGTAACTCCTGTCGCGGCGAACACTTTTTCCGGCTCGAGCCCAATTTTTTGGAGAATTGACCTAAAGCGTTTGTCCGAACGCAACGGCGCGAACTCAGGCGCAATACCAGCGCCGTGCAACGATGACGAGCGCTGCTCGCACGCGCGTTCAAGTTCGCGAATGGCGTCATCATGCGCTCCAAGTGCTACATGCACGTGTGCAATGGCATCGCCCGGGCGATAGCCCCAGCCCGCTACGGCTGCATCCAGCGTTTGCAGCGCTTCCTGGCGACGGTTCATGCGCGCATAGGTAATCGCGAGACCAAACCCTGGTCTGCCGGTGAAATCCTGTGCCTTTTTATAGAGTGCAATCGCATCATCGAAGCGTCCCATCTCGCGATACAGCGCTGCCAGCGCTGGCTCGCCATAATGGGCAAACGTCGGGTCAAGTTGGAGTGCGCGCTCTCCGGCCGCGATCGCTTCATCGTAAAGACCGAAGTAACGGTAAATCTCGCAGGCGAAGTTGCTCACCCAGAGTGAGGCCGGGTCGATCTTCGATGTGCGCTTCAAATAGGCAAGCGCTTTGTCGCGGTCGCCGCGCGCGGCGTAGAGCGCGGCGATGAAGTAATTCGACGGCGTCGAATTTGGATCAATTTCCACCGCGCGATTAAATTCTGCTTCGGCGCCGTCAAGGTCCCAGTCCAGTATGCGTTTGGTCTCGGCGAGATATACGTGCGCTTCGGCCTCCTCGTCGTCGAGCCGCAAAGCACGAACAGCGGCATCGCGAACTTTCGGATACGCTTCCAGCGGCGGCACGTAAGCGTCCGCCAGCCATAGCCACGCCTTCGCGATCCCAGTCCACGCGCGTGCAAACTTGGGATCTTTCTCCAGCGCACGCTGAAAAAATTCGAGGCTTCTGCGCAATGCGTCCTCGGTGCTCTTGTCCGAATAAAACAGACCGTGCAAATACGCGTCGTAAGCATCGGTGCTGCGTGATGCAGGTGGCGGCGAAATATCGAGGTTCAGCTTTAGCGCATCGACGATCGAACGTGTAATCTCATCCTGCAGCGCAAAAATCCCATGCATTTCGCGCTCGTACGTCTCCGACCAAAGCGTAAATCCGTCGGACGCGTCGATCAACTCCGCCGTGACGCGCACCCGATTGCCATCGCGTCGAACACTGCCTTCGAGCACGTGCCCGACATTTAACTTCGATGCGACTTCGCTGAGCTCTGCCTCTTTGTCCTTAAACCAAAATGAAGACCGCCGCGCCGCCACGCGCAGGCCATCAACTTTCGCCAGCGCTCCCAGAAGCTCTTCCGCAATACCGTCGCTGAAGTAATCGTGATCCTTCGCGGGGCTTAAATCGTTGAAAGGCAAGACGGCGATCGACTTTTCGGCCGAGTTTGCCGGCGGCGCGATAACCGGGGCCGCGGCTGTGCGATCTGGAGTGCGAATAATTCCATATCGAGTGAGGTCGAAAAACCAGGAAAGCGTAAGCGCAACGGGGAAGCCGAGCACCATGAGCACGACGATAAGGCGCACCACCCAATTCGGAATGTCGAATACGGGCAAAACCTGGGTAATGCCCTGAGCGAGCGCCCATGCGCCAACAAGATATGCGATCGCGACGCTGTAAACTTTTCTCCGTTTTAACTCGGCAAAAAAATTCTTCGGATTCACGGCTTAATCAACGGGATCAAGCCTCGTATTTCGTCCGCGTTTGGCAATCGACAGATTTGAGGTTTGACAGCAACAACGCGCTGCTAGTATCGATCTACAATGAATCAAACGACCAATGACGGAGAAAAGATGGAAAAACAGATGTGGGAAGACATGAAGGCGAAGAATTGGAAGGCGGTGGAAAGTAAAATCGCCGAGGGCTTTCAGTCTGTGCATTCGGATGGAGCGCGCGACCGGGCTGGGGAAATATCGTTAATCAAAAACCTGGACGTCGGCCAGGTAGGGTTGAGCGATCTTAAATCGACCGTGAACGGCGACAACATTGTGGTTACCTATATGATTTCGGCGCAAGAAACGATCGATCTGGAGCGATTGCCGACGAAGCCTGCCCCGCGCTTGAGTGTCTGGAAAAAAGGAGCAAGCGGCTGGCAATGGATTTGCCATGCCAATCTCACTCCAATTCCTTAGAACGTTGGAGCGGTGCTTCGAGTCCACTCGGATATTTTTGGCGATTCATTTCGCACCGAAAAATCCAACGAGGAGTGAGCGACTAAATAGTTTCGACTTAGTGCGGTGCCGATCGAAATAAGGAGACAGAAGACTTAACCGCGAATTACGTTGATCTTCGCAAGCCAGAAACGGGATTGTTAGAGAGATTTGCAGATCCGGCTGGTTCATCGACGCCAGCACGGTGACTCGCCACCACTATTTCCTGAATTCGAGTGCGCCCTTCTTCAGGGCGTAAATATAGCCCACCATTAGGATCGAGATGAAGTTGAGCATGCTCCAGAAGATCAGGCTGCTCTGTTTGATCGCGTCTTTGTAAACCACCGCCCACGGATACATGAACACGATCTCGAGGTCGAACAGGATAAAGAGCATCGCCACGAGATAAAACTTTACGCTGAACCGCGGCTGCGCTTCGCCCTGCGGGATCATCCCGCATTCGTAAGCAGTATCTTTTGCTCGTGTCCGCTTGCCGCTCGCCCCAACTAAAACGCTAACGAGTAGCGCAGAAGCCGCAAACAGCATTGCAACGATAATTTGCAGGAGGACCGGCAGATATTCTCGCAGCATCCCGAAGTCTCGCTGAAGCTCGGAGCCGGGTTTACCTTATGCCGGCGAGATGGCCATTCGACGGGGCAATGGCGCTGGCCAGCGCCGAGGGCAACCCCTTGTATTTCTTGCCGTTTTTCTTGACCGCTCCGCGCGCTACGAGATTTTGCAGTTTCTCGTACGCTCGCAGTCGCAGCATTTCCTCGCCACCGCTGGCGGCATTGCGCGCTCGGAGATTCTCGTGCACGATGTCAAACAGTTGCTTGAACTCGAAGGACGAACGCCGGGAGAGGACCGCAACCAACTCCTCAGTTACCAGGTCAGGAACTCGACGGGAGAATGCATTTTTCTTTAGAATAGCCATAGAATGAGGAAAATAGCACATTTTTGGAGGGACGCAGCAGTTTTCTTTGAGTTTCTGAAAATAGCGCCGAAATGGCGCAGCGAAGAGGAGCGAATTCGGCGCGCCCGGCGGCCATGCCCTTGCTACGGCGTTCCACTCGGGCTGGGCGATGGTTGGGGGCTTACGGCCGGAGATGAACCCCATCCTCTCTTGCCGCTTCCGGAAATCTGGCGCGGCATCGTGCCGAGCCCGCCGGCAATAGCGAGTCCGCTTAGCGATTGATCCAATGTAATGGGTCCGATCGATTCGACGACGTAACCATCGCGGTCATATCTTTGCGAAGTGACGATCGGGCTGAGGTGTTTCGTGATCACTTCCGGCGATGGAATTTTGGCTAGATCGAAATCAGTGGCCACCGACGGCATAAACGCTGCCGCTAGCATCAGTATTGGTCGTAGCGAGGCATCGAGCCGGGAATACAGAAGGGCCGTATCGACGTATGCAAAAAAATTCGTCGGCGGTGGGAGCAATCGGGTGGCCGCCTTGTAAGTCTGCGAATCTGCAAGTTCCGAGGAGGCGCCGACGCTGCGCTTTACAGCCTCCTCCGCCGAGACCGGATTGAGAGCCACGATGAGAATTCGATCCGACAAGGCGATTGTCGGCGTGACCGCAACGAGGTTCGCGGGCGACTGTTTCGAAAAATAACGGACGCCATCCTTTTCGGTCTTTGTCCAAGCGGCTTCATCGGCACGCGTAACAGCCTCCACAATGTTTCCCGCTTTCGCCATGTCCAGCACTGGCAGCGTCACAAGCAAAGTTGGCCAGTGCGCGCTCGACGGCCAGTCTGCGACCGATTCCACCTCGGTGCCGAATGCTGCTTTCCAATCATCAGCGGTGATTCCGCCGTCTGTGAAAGCCTGGAAAATTCTTTGCATGGCCCCGCTGAACCCTGCGGCTTGGTTGAGCGTATCCACCTTACCTCCCAGATTGAGCAGCATCGCTAGATAGAAAAACGTTTCCCTCGTTCCCAGTCTTGGCGAAGAGCGGCTGAGTGTTGCGTCTTCCTCGAGCTTCGGCATTCCGAGAAAAACCAGATCGTGTATCTTGCCACCTTCAAACTTTGTCGTGCCAAAAATCGCACGCATTTGCTCGAGTAACGTCGATTCCTTGACCGTAGCCGCCGATTGGACGCTCGCGCGAAGAGCGGCAAGTCGCTGGGCAAATGTCTTCGGTTGGAGATAAAAAGACAATGCATAATCCCAAGGCCGGTGCGAGATCGCGGCGCGATATGCTTCGTTCTGAGTCAGAGCGTCGTTTCGATGATTGCCGTGATGGTCGGCACGCTCGAGCAGCGCCTTCAATTCTGCCAGATCGGTGGCGGCCAGAAACCAGGGACGATCGTACGCTGTCGCTAACGTGAATGGGCTCGCAACCAACAGTTCGATCTCGTGACGCCCGTGTTTGATCTTCTCGCGCTTCGTGCCCGGATTTTTTTCTAAAACCTGGGACCGCCATTTTCCCACCAAACGCTCTGCGTCTTCCGGTCTGCCTCGAAAACGGAAGCCGCCAACGAATGTAGGGCTATTACCTTCGATCGATGTTAGCGCCAGGAAGACATTCTTTGGATCAAGCTGTTCGATCTCTCTCAGGGTTTGACCAACTGCGTCTGCTTTCGACAGATTTGCGAGCGGTTTGCGAAGAAAATCCTGCACCGCCGGTTCTTGGTAAAGCGCATAGATGTCCGAATGATGCCACTGATCGCGGGTCCGATTGAAATCCGGCATCTGCGCCAGAAAAATTGTTTCTCGTGGCAGCAGCGCGCTCACGGGTAGCTCCCAAGTTTCATGTGAAAGATTCCAGATGTACCACCCCGTGAACGCGACGACCGTGCACGTAATCGCCAACAGCAGGACTCGCCTCATAGCACACCGGCCTGTCTGTCTGATTGTTTCCCAATTCCCGTGCTGGATGGATAAGCGTATTCCTGCAAACTGCGCACCTGCACTTTTCGCTTTTGCAACGAACGAATTCCGTTCGCGCTTGCTAGGGCAGCCCGGACCGTGGTCATAATCGGAATTCCCTGCGCGAGGGAAGCATTACGGATGCGCACCTCGTCCTCACGCGGAATCTTCCCGCTCGGCGTATTGATGATGAAATTGATGTCTCCATTTTTCACTCGATCGAGAACATTCGGACGGCCTTCGCGCAGTTTGAACACCTTTGTTACGGGAAGCTTTGCCGCCTTTAGCACTTCAAACGTGCCTGCAGTAGCAATAATCCCGAACCCTAGTTTCACAAACTCTCGAACCACTGGAACAACCGCCTGCTTATCGCTATCTTTAACGCTCACAAAAACATTTCCTCCCTTTGGCAGCGGCGGCGGCGCAGCCATCTGCGATTTCGCGTAGGCCAGGCCAAGGTCAAGGTCCATCCCCATGACTTCACCGGTGGATTTCATCTCTGGACCTAGCGAAATATCCACGCCCTCATAACGCAGAAACGGGAACACTGCTTCCTTCACAGAAAAATGTTGCGGCACGATCTCTTTTGTGAAATCGAGCTCACGCAACGATTTTCCGATCATCACCTTGGCAGCGAGTTTTGCCAGTGGAACGCCGATCGCTTTGCTTACGAACGGAACCGTGCGCGACGCACGCGGATTGACTTCCAGGACATAAACGTCGTCGCCTTTCACTGCGAACTGCACATTCATCAATCCGCGCACTTTTAACTCTCGCGCCATCGATTTTGTTGCCGCCGAAATCTCGTCGAGAACTTTTTGTGGCAGCGAGAACGTCGGGATGACGCAAGCGCTGTCGCCGCTGTGAATGCCCGCTTCCTCGATGTGCTCCATAATCGCGCCAATTACAGTCGTTTCGCCATCGGAGATGCAATCCACATCGACTTCGATCGCATCTTCAAGAAAACGATCGATGAGCACCGGACGATCGGGCGTTACTTCGATTGCGCTTACCATGTAGCGCCGAAGATCTCCCTCAGTATAGACGAGCTCCATGGCTCGCCCACCAAGGACGAATGATGGTCGTGCCAAAACCGGATAACCAACCTTCTCCGCAATCGAGATGGCGTCTTCCGTACTGGTCGCCGATCCGTTCGGGGTTTGCCGCAAGCCAAGTTTGTCGAGCATGGCCGCGAATAATTTTCGATCTTCCGCGGTCTCGATGCTCTCGGGCTGCGTGCCAAGAATGGGCACGCCTGCCATTTTCAATCCGCCAGCAAGATTGAGTGGTGTTTGCCCGCCAAACTGCACGAACACGCCTTCCGGTTTTTCCTGTTCGTAAATATTGAGCACGTCCTCGAGCGTCAGCGGCTCGAAATAAAGTTTGTCGCTTGTGTCATAATCAGTGGAAACCGTCTCCGGATTCGAGTTAACCATGATCGTTTCGAATCCGAGTTCGCGCAGCGCAAAGGCGGCGTGGACGCAGCAATAATCGAACTCAATTCCCTGGCCAATCCGGTTCGGCCCGCTGCCCAGGATCATCACTTTGTGTTTGCCGCTCTCACGTCGCTCGTTCTCGTCACCATACGTGGAGTAGTAGTAAGGCGTGTAAGCTTCGAACTCTGCCGCACACGTATCGACGAGCCGGTAAGTCGGAATTACATTCAGCGCCATCCGCGCGCGACGCACTTCGTTTTCATCGACGTGTTCTCTTATTGCGAGTTGACGATCGCTAAAGCCGAGCTTCTTGGCGCGTAGCAGCCGTTCGCGGAAAACAGCCACCTCGGCTGTTAGGGCAGACAGGCGTCCCGCCTGGCGTGTATCCAAAGAGGCCAGAGGCTCGTTTTGCCTGACAGGCGAGGCGCCTGTCTTCCGCACTCCGTCATTCGCATGTTGCAAGACATGATCTGTTGATAATATAAACTCGCCTGAGCGCAGATTAGCTTTTTCAGGATTGCTCGCGATATACGCGCGGTAATTCGTCAGCGCATTCCAATCGCGCACGATTCGATCGTGACTTTCTTCCATCCACACACTGCCTTGCTGCTTAAGAGACCTCTTGATTGCGTGCGCGGAAAAGCTTTTCCATGAATGAAGGATGCCAGACAGTGAATTGCCGGATTTTGGCTGCACCAGCACGTGCACGTGATTTGGCATTACCACAAAGCCATCCAGCCAGTAACGTTCTCCATTAAACTGATGCAGCGCGCCGGTAACGATCTCGGCCGCGCGCGGATCGCGCAGCAGGCACTCGCCATGGCCTTCATCGAGCCATCTTTCCGGGCCTTCGACAAAGCGCAGTTCATATTCGCGAGCGGTTTTGTAGTCCCACGGTAGCGGATGAAATTTGAGCCACCTTTGTAGTTCTTCTCGCCACTGGTTGAGCAACCTGCTGGGAACAGAATCGGCGAGACGGAATGTGATAAAATACGTTGCGCCGGATTGTTCCCAGTGAGGCAAATGGCGACGGGACACTTTTATGGCGCCATGTGGGTCAAAGCCGCGGAAAACAGGCATCTCGCCTGTTAGGACAGACGGGCCTCCGGCCTGCCTACTAGACCCACCAGCCGGGACGGCCGTTTGCCCCGACAGCCGAAGACGGCTGTCTTCCGCCACAATCTGCTCCACGTTTCGCAAAAACCATCTGTCGATCTTCGTCAGCTCAAAAACATCTTCGATTGACATGCCGTCCCGGAATGCTTGGGCAAGATAAAAAATTCGTTCTGCGTTAGGAATCGATAGTTTTAGTCGCAGGGTTTCTGAATCGACAAATCGATCTGCGCCGTCGCCGCAGAGGCCGAAGCGCTTGATCTCCAGACTGCGCAACGCTTTTTGCAACGCTTCCTTGAACGTGCGCCCAATCGCCATTGCCTCACCCACGCTTTTCATCCGCGTCGTCAGCGTCGCGTCGGCTTGGGGAAATTTCTCGAATGTGAACCGCGGCACTTTTACTACGCAGTAATCGATGGTTGGCTCAAAGCATGCTGGCGTTTCGCGTGTGATGTCGTTTTTGATCTCATCGAGCGTGTAACCGACTGCGAGTTTCGCCGCAATTTTTGCAATAGGGAAACCGGTCGCTTTAGATGCGAGCGCGCTCGAACGCGACACGCGCGGATTCATTTCGATCACTACCATGCGGCCAGTCTCCGGATGAACCGCAAACTGAATATTCGACCCGCCGGTCTCGACGCCGATCTCGCGAATGACGGCGAACGCGGCGTCGCGCATCATCTGGTATTCTTTGTCGGTGAGTGTTTGCGCCGGCGCGACAGTTATTGAGTCGCCGGTGTGCACACCCATCGGATCGAAATTTTCGATGGAACAAACAACCACACAGTTGTCCATTCGGTCGCGCATCACCTCCATCTCGAACTCCTTCCAGCCCACGAGCGATTCTTCGATCAACACCTCGCGGACCGGCGAGACATCGAGTCCGCGCGCGACGATCACGTCGAGCTCTTCGCGGTTATAGGCGATGCCGCCGCCAGTGCCGCCAAGGGTAAATGCCGGCCGAATAATGAGCGGGAAGGCTCCGATTTCATCTGCAACGCGATCAACGTCTGCCAGGGAGCGCGCGACCCCGGAGCGCGGCACCTCGAGCCCGATGCGCAACATTGCTTCCTTGAATAATTGCCGATCTTCGCCTTTCGCGATCGCCTGCGCGTTTGCGCCGATTAGTTTCACGCCGTGCCGCGCGAGCGCGCCGTTGCGGTTCAATTCCATCGCCGCATTGAGCGCTGTTTGCCCGCCGAGAGTCGGCAAAATCGCGTCCGGTTTCTCACGTTCCATGATTGCCTCGATCACTTCCGCAGTGATCGGCTCGATGTAAGTGCGATCGGCGAACTCCGGATCGGTCATGATCGTTGCGGGGTTGGAGTTCACGAGCACAACTTCGTATCTTTCCTCGCGAAGCGCTTTGCATGCCTGCACGCCGGAATAATCAAACTCGCAGCCCTGCCCGATCACGATTGGACCAGAGCCGATAAGCAGAATCTTTTTGAGCTCGTTATTTCGCGGCATCTGCGCCAGGGCGGACAGTAAACGAAATCAAGCGAACGTCACGCATGAACTCTTATGCTGTCATTCTGAGCCAAGCGAAGGACTCACGTAGGCTGAGAAATTCACGCACTAAAAGCGTGGGACCAAAGCTTTGATTGCGAGGTTCCTCAATCGCCACGGCGACCTCGGAATGACGGCATGTTGATTACGCAACCGCCGCCATGCGTTGCCGGTCGAGCCAGACTTTGCAGATGCTTTTGATGCGTGTGAGGACGTAATAAACCGTCTGGCTGCGGATGCGCACCAGTTCTCCACCTACAATGCGCCGGACGAAATCGCTCGGAAGATCGAGAATCTCCTGAGGCGTCGAGCCTTCGAGTCCTTTGCAAAGAATTGCCGTCATCGAGCGTGTAAGCGTTTGCACTTCTGGGCCGAGCGTCATGCGAATGTGCGCCTTCCCGTTTTCATCGACGTGCAGGTAAACGCCGACCGTGTCCGTGCATTCCTCATCTTTTCGTACATCGACCAGATCGAAATTCTCGTGTTGACGCGGCTCCTGCTTCTTCGCGTTGTCCGCATAGGAAACGAGCGTCTCGCGCCGCTCATCTTCCGGGAGCGATTCGAACAGGTTGATGATTTTGTTGAGCTTCCCTGGATAAGTTCCCCTGGAATCGCGTGCGGCGCCCGCCTCATCCAATTTGCTGCAGCCTTTGCTCATTTACAGCTCACGCGCTCTTTTCGATCGGCGCGCCGACTTTGTTGCCCCATTCTGTCCAAGAACCATCGTAATTGCGGACATTGTTGAGCCCGAGCAGGTAAGTGAGCACGAACCAGGTGTGACTGGAGCGCTCGCCGATCCGGCAATAAACAACTGTGTCCGTGCCCGGTTTCACGCCGCATTGATCGAGATAAATCTTGGCAAGCTCATCTGCAGGCTTAAATGTGGCATCGTCATTTGTCGCTGTTTTCCACGGCATGCTTTTTGCCCCCGGAATGTGACCGCCACGCAGGACGCCCTCCTGCGGATACTCAGGCATGTGCGTGATCTCGCCGCGATATTCGCCCGGTGATCGCACATCGATCAGCGGTTTGCCACTCTTGCTCTGCCCTAGTGCCTCGTCAAAAAATGCGCGAATCTCCTCATCAAAGCGTTTCTTTGGCACCGGATAATTGGTCGCCGGATATTTCGGAACTTCACGCGTCATAGGACGGCTTTCCGCTTTCCATTTGTCGCGACCGCCGTTCAGGATTTTCACCTTGTCATGACCAAACAAACGAAAGGCCCAGAGCGCGTAGCACGCCCACCAGTTTGCCTTGTCGCCGTAAAAAATGCATGTCGTGTCCGGCGTTATGCCGTGCCGGCTACAAAGCCGCGCAAATTTTTCCGGCGAAATATAATCGCGAATCACCGGATCCTGAAGGTCGGCGCGCCAATCAATATGCACCGCGCCTGGAATGTGCCCGGTGTCGTAAAGCAGCACGTCTTCGTTCGACTCGACGATTCGTATTCCTTCGTCTTTCAGATGCTTCTCCAGCCAATCGGTTTCCACCAGCGCCTCTGGGTGCGCGTATTGCGTCGGATGTGTAGCCATAACGAAAGAAATTCACTCCGCTCTCTCGCCCAAGCAACAAAATTTAGTGTGGCGCTGGGATGAGCTGACTCGCCGGATAAACCACGCCGTTCTTGACCACGGTGTGGATTTCGGAAGCGTTCTTAATGTCATCGAGGGGATTTGACGTCAAAATCACTAGATCGGCGAAACAGCCGTTGTCGATCTTCCCGACGCGCGCGCCGGTTTCGCCGCCGAAGAGTTTCGCGGCGTTGACTGTTGCGCATTGGAGAATTTGCATGGGTGTGAGCCCGGCTTGTTTCATTAGTTGAAATTCGCGGAACAACGCCGGGCCGTGAATCGTTCCGACGTTCCCGGCGTCGGTTCCTGCGGCAATTGTCACGCCTGCATCCTCCAGTTTCTTCAGATTCGGCAGTGCGATGTCGTAAGTCTTTTTGATTCGATCGAGCGCTTCTTCCGGCTTCGCCAGCGCATCCTTGATTCGCTGCGGCAATTTATCTTGTGGAATCTTTGTGACGTCGAGGGTCGCGATCACTTCTGGGTTGCCCCACGCTTGTTCTTCCCGCGTGAGATTCAGCTGGTGCGAGAACACGCGGCCGTACCGCTCGAACACGACCAGCGTCGGACACAAAATCACATGGCGATCTTTTAGGAGTTTCACGAATGCTTCATCGACGGGCTTGTCGATTACGCTATGCACGAGCACGTCGGCACCTTCTTCCACCGCAGCGCGCGCTGTCTCTAATTCGGTCGCGTGAACTGCAACGCGAATGTTGTGCGCGTGGCTTTCTTCAATCGTAGCACGTACGATGGGCCGAAAACTTTCAACTGCATGATCCTTATCGACGATGTACCAGATCTTCACCACATCTGGTTTTTGCTCCGTGAGTTTGCGCACGAATTCACGCGCCTGTTCGGCAGTGTCTATCTTCACGATCGGCGGATCGCCCAGGTCGAGCTTCTCGCGCGAAACGCTGGAGATCAGCGGGCCCGCCACAGCAACGCGCGGCGCCTTCGCTGTAGCGTTCGCCCTTTTTCGCACCTCGAAATTCCAGAATGGCCCGCCGACATCGACGACGCTCGTGATTCCGCACCGGATATAGCGTGCGAATGTGTCGTCGAGATGCGACTTGATCCACGCCACTTCCTCTTTGTATGGGCGAACCGCGTTTAAATCGGCGCCGTCCGGCCGCGTAAACAAATCGCCTGATTGAAAGAAGTGCACGTGCGTGTCGATGTATCCGGGCAAAATGAATTTCCCGACGCAATCAATTTGTTTCCCCAGCGCCGCTGCGTCTTGCTTGCCCATCGAAACGTGTTCGATCTTGTCGCCGTTGATCACTACGGTCGCGTTTGGCATCACCTTGCCGTCGGCCGGGTTGATCGCGGTAGCGCCAACGAGGGCGATTTTCTCAGCGTGCGCTGTGATCGCGACGGCACATAGAGCAAAACCAAGTGCGATTTTAAGTTTCATTCTCATGTTCCTTCCACGAGCGCAGCCGCCTCGCGGTCGATCGCAGCGTAATCGGGCTTGTGCGGGCGTAGATAAAATTCGTCGATTACAATTTGGACTAGCGCGGCGGCAGGCACCGCCAGGAAAACTCCGAGCAACCCAAATATTGTCGCGGTCGCGAGGGTAAAGAACAGAATGTTGACCGGATGCAATCGCATTTCTTTGCCGAGCACGCCCGGCACGAGAACATTCAATTCGATTTGGTAAACCAACACAATAACGCCGACGGCGAGCCAGAACTTGGTCGCGCCCATGCTCAGCGCGACCAGCAGAATGGGAATGGAAACGAGAAATGCGCCAATGTTCGGAAGAAACTCGCCAAGGAACGCGAACACGCCGAAGATGAGTGCCGGCTGTACTCCGATTAACCAAAGCAACGCGCCTATGGAAACTCCGGTGATCACGCCATTGATGGCGACGCCACGCGCCCATGCGGTCATTTGTCGCATGAGACGTGCAAGGGTGCGGTGCGCTTGTTGGCGGTAACGATCGGGCGCGAGCGCCAGATACGCAGCGACGAGCGGTCGCGGATTGGCCAACACGAAAACGAGCAGTAAAACAGCAAACACGATGCTGGCTACGCCGCCGACCAAACCAATCGTCGATCTTAGTAAGATGCTCCCCACCGTTCCGGCAGTGGCGCCGACTTTTCCGGCGATCTCATCACTGCGCGGCAGGGCCTCGCGAACTGCGGGATAATTTTGGGTCAGCGATTCGATGCGCGCGCGAATGCCTTGCCAAACTCGTGGCGCGCTGTGCATCAGTTCCTGGCTTTGTCTGCTCAGCGGCGGGATTGCGAAGAGGACGATAGTTCCCGCTACTGCAATCAACGCCAGCATTAAGAGGATCACGCTCAGGAGACGCGGCACGTGACGTTTCCGCAGCCAAACGACGATCGGATTAAGAACCATCGCCAGAAGAAAAACCAGCGCGAAAAGCAAAATCACCGGTTGAAGCGCGCGCAGAATCAACCCGACGATGATCAGCAAGAAGACGAGCCAGACGATGCGCCACGCACCGTGATAACTCAGCGGACCATGCTGATTTTCATCCTCAGATTCTTTCATGATCAAGGAGTGACGGCTTCCCAGCCGTCATGTTCCCGCCGTCTTACTAACCACGAATGAACACAAATGGACACTAATTTGTAGGGCGTCCCGTCTTAGAAGTTAATTCTTAGCCTTACAAATCTATTCGTGTCGATTCGCCTCCCCGGGTCGAAGCAGAAGAAGGCGGGTGTTAATTCGTGGTTTTCTGGATTTGTAACTCTTGTAACTCTTTTAACCTGCGCAAAGCGCATATGCGCTTTAAGCTATTCGCCGTGTCATTTAATAATTTCTGCCTTTTGCCAGACGTTGTGCGGGGGACGCAGGCGATGGGATTCATTGAACCGACGCCGATCCAGCTTCGCGCGTTTCCGATTATTCTGGCCGGCAAAGATTTGATTGGCACCGCGCAAACGGGAACTGGCAAGACGGCAGCATTTGCTCTTCCCATCCTAACGCTGCTTGCAAAGCACGGCGCGTTCCGATGTCTGGTGCTCGAGCCGACGCGCGAACTGGCTGCCCAAGTGGAAACGACATTTCGCGATTACGGCCGCTTCACCGATTTGCGAGTCGCTCTTGTCCATGGCGGCGTTGGCTACGGAAAACAACGCGAGGATCTCAACCGCGGTGTTGATGTTCTCGTGGCCACGCCGGGACGATTGCTGGACCTCCTCGAACAGCGCGCGATGTCTCTGCAAGATGTCAAAATTCTAGTGCTTGATGAAGTGGACCGGATGCTCGACATGGGCTTTCTGCCCGACGTGCGCCGTATCGTTGAGAAAATCTCCACGGACCGGCAGACGCTACTCTTCTCGGCGACGCTGCCGCCGGAGATCGAGCGGTTGGCTGCATGGGTTTTGCGCAATCCGCTCTTGGTGGAAATCGGCGCTCGCCGCTCACCAGCCGAAACGGTTACGCATGCAGTTTATCCAGTGGCCGCTGAGCAAAAATTCGATCTGCTGATGGCGCTGCTGGAGCGGACAAATTTCGATAGCGTTCTGATCTTCTGTCGCACAAAAGTAAACGCCGATCGCGTGGCGCATTACCTGAAGCATGCCAAGCATGCCGTCGCCGTCCTGCATTCAAACCGCACGCAGCGGGAACGAATCGAAGCGTTGGACGGATTCAAGAGCGGCAAATACGAAGTGATGGTAGCTCGACATCGCCGGCGTAAGTCACGTGATCAATTACGACGTCCCCGAGCATCCGGAAGATTATGTGCACCGCATCGGCCGGACGGGTCGCGCGCAAAATGTCGGCGATGCTTTCACGCTTATGAGCGGCGAGGAACTGCCCGCTGTCCAAGCCATCGAACATTTTATTGGCCAGAAAATTCCGCGACTGAAGCTCGAAAATTTTCCGTATCTATTCACCGCGCTCTTTGAACCCGAAACTTCGGTGGGCGGCAAACACCGCATTGGTGGCACTAGAGCGCGTCGCGGCTACTCATTCAGCCGGCGTCGACGGTAGGCACACAGCAAGGGCCTCTTGTTGCGCCCAGGGCTGATTTTGGGCGAGGCCAACATCCAGTTGAGCCGAATCCTACGAATAGTCAGCGACGGCCCGCGTGGCCGAACGAAGGAAAACGTCATGAAGAAAAATTCCACTTCCGAATCCGGCCTTTTCAATCCCCGCGTCTTGATAGCTTTCAGTCTTTGTTCTATTGGCGCCTTGCTAGCTGTGTTTAGCTTCGCGTCCACGCCCTCAAGTGGAACTCTGACCGATACATCCGGTCTTCTGTCCTACACAGCGGGCCCGTTTTTTGTGGTAAATCCGACGCCAATACTTTTCGTTGACCAAGGACCTGAATGCTCCGGCTCAGCACAGCCATGTGACGATTTTGCGCTGACAGTGACGTTACCTGCCGGTTACGCCGCAGGTCATCCGAACGCCGCAGTTAAGGTCACCTTGTCTTGGACGGACGCCGGCAGCCGCGCGTCGGATTACGACCTTTATATTTATAAAGGCACTGTCCACAACACCGATGGTAGCCAGGCGGCCGATTATCAATCGGCTAGTAGCGCCAACCCGGAGATTGCAAGCATCAGCCCATTATCCGATGGCACGAGCCAGTACACTGTGAAGGTCGTGCCGTACACGCCGACTGGCGAAAGCGTTCATGTGACAATCGAATTGCTACCGGGCTCGGGCAGTGGCGGCAGCACTGGCTTCGGTGGGCCTGATCCGACAACGCCCGGCATTCCGCGGTATCAAAATTTTTACGCGCCTGCGGGTAGCTCTGCCGAAACAAGTGCCGGCGAGTTCAACATAGGGTTTAATCCGCGCAGCGGCCGAATCATGACAATGAATATCGGACCGATTTGGCGGCTGACTCCGCCGGAGCGCCTGAGTCCGGCTAATCCAGAGTGTTGTGAAGCGCTCTGGGAAGACAAAACCAATCTGACCACCATCACAGGTCTCGACCCAATTTTGTTTACCGACCAGAAGACCGGTCGCACTTTTGCCTCCAATTCGACGGTCGGCGCGAATGCCGTTTACGGATACAGCGACAACGACGGCGACCTGTGGGTGCCGCTTGCTGCTTCTCCGGTTAGTGGTGGTACCGACCATGAAACCATCGGCTCGGGGCCTTATCCGGCATCACTGAACGCGCTGTCAAACTCAGTGAACCAGGGCGAGGCGGTATACTATTGTTCTCAAAGCTTTCCGCTAGGCCCAGCGACGTGTCAGAGGAGCGATACCCTTGGCGTCAGCTATGGCCCCGGCGTTCTTGCTTATGAAGGCAACGGAATCACGCAGTGTCACGGGCTGCATGGGCATGTCCACGTGGCGCCGGATGGTACGGTGTGGCTCCCAGTTAATCAGTGCGGAGGAGCCCAAGGTGGTGCTGTGAGCACCGATGGTGGCACGACGTGGAGTGAATTTATTGTTACTGGCAGCCGGTCGCAGATCAACGGAGCTGATCCCTCGGTCGGTATTGATAGCAATAGCACTGCTTATTACTGCTACGTAAACAACGAACCGGTGCCCGCCGGAAATCCACCTGAAGGTCATATTCATGTTAAGGTCAGCAAGGACGGCGGAAAAACTTGGATTCGCGATTTCGACGTCGGTGCATCTCATGGCGTCAAGAACGCCGCGCATACCGAGGCTATTGGCGGAAGTGCTGGGCGCGCCGCCTGTGGGTTCTTAGGCACAGATGTCGCGGGCGACTATCAATCCAGCGGTTTCCCCGGCAAATGGTACGCTTTCGTCGCCACCACCTATGACGAAGGCCAAACCTGGGTGACGGTTAACGCCACTCCCAACGATCCCGTTCAAAGCAAAACCGGCATCTGGCAACAGGGCGGCAGCCATGATGATCGAAACCTGCTCGATTTCAACGAAATCACGGTGGACGACAAAGGGCGTACTCTCTACGGATACAGCGACGGCTGCGTGACTCTGGGTTGCATTGCGGGCACGGCAGCCAACGACTTTGTCGCCTTCATGCGCGTGGCGCGGCAGTCCGGAGGTAAGAGCCTGTTCGCCAGTTTTGACACAGCAGAGCCAGTGGCGCCAAAACCTCCTTGCCTCTCTGGCACGCGCGATCCTTCTGCTTCCCATCTCACTTGGAAGACCCCGGACAACGGTGGCTCCGATATTGTGAATTTTCAGGTTCTTCGCGGAACTTCGCCGGGCGGCGAGGTGTTGTTAGGCCAAACCGACAAAACCAACTTCGATGACACCACGGCCGATCCCGCAGTGTCACACTACTATTACGTGGTCAAAGCCGTGAATGGCGTCGGCACGAGTGGTTCGAGTAACGAGGTGAACCTAACCGTAGTCGTACCGCCGCCGCCAGAAGACGTCTGCGCGCTGTCCGGCCTCACCAAGCTCACCGATCCAGCGGGTGACACCAGCGCGATACTGGGGATTGTACCTACGCCAGCGCCGCCTGGATCGGATCTGCTTTCCTTCCAGATCGCGCAACCTTACGCAGCGGACAATATCATCAGGCTCGCATTTACCATCAATACCGATAACGGCGAATCCCCGCAGCCCATCGGCTCATCCTGGTATGTTGCGATGAAGATCATCAAAAACGGCACCACGACCTACAAGGGGGTACACATGACTTGGAACGGGACTACACCGACCTTCGAGTCTTATACGCCGGCTCCCAATGGCAGCGGTGGGGTTGATGGCCGCTTTGTGACTGCTGGCAGCGAGAAGCCCGCTGAGCCGAGCAGCGGTTACGCAACACCCTTCAACAAGGTAGTCATCGTAGTGAAGGCAAGTGATCTAGGCTTGAATCCCGGCGACACCATTAGCGGCTTCGTTTCTGGGGTGTCCCAGACCGCGGGCGGTGTCATCACCGGACTGTACGATCAGATGCCCGATAGCCTCGCCTTCACCGGTAGTTATACGGTAAATAGTAACCAGGTCTGCAGGCCGAACAACGCGCCAACAGCAGTCTTAACCGCAACACCAACCTCAGGTACTGCGCCATTGGCGGTGAAGTTTGATGGTTCGGGTTCATATGATCCGGACACTGCGCCGCCGCCGGACACTATCGCTTCCTACACGTTTAATTTCGGTGACCGCTCGCCTCTGGTAACCCAATCCACGCCGACTATTTCTCACACGTATAGCGCGTCGGGCATCTATGCCGCGCAGCTTACCGTCAAGGATTCTCGTGGCCTGCGAAGCACAAACACCGCACAGGTTGTGATCACGGTTCGCGGAAAGCCGCCTAAGAAAAAGTAATCAGGTTTGGAACGTATTCGCGCCGTGCGGTGAAAGGGCGCTGCGTGCTAGCATGCTAGGTGGTGTCGATTTTGCGGTGTGGGTACGATGCTGTTAAAACTATCTCTGAGGACCGATTGTTATGCGCTGGCATGTTTTAGTTCCGTTGGTCTGTTCTTTGCTGGTTGTTTCGGCGGGATGTAGGAAGCGCGAAACACCTAAGCCCGTCCCGAGGGCAAGCAAGGAATCGAATCGAGCCCAAATCGATGCTTGCAGGCTGCTGACAAAAAAAGAGATTGAAGCGATACAAGGATCGCCGATTAAGGAAACGAAGAGCAGCGCGCATTCGGATGCGGGTTTTCTCGTTTCACAGTGTTTCTACACTGCAGCAGAGTTCGCCAGATCTGTGAGTCTCAGTGTGACACAACGCGATCCAAGTAGTTTGGACGGACGCGACCCCAAGACTTTCTGGGGAGAAACATTTGGCCATTATGGCAAGGATAAAAAAGAGAGCGAAACCGGGAACAGTGGTGAACGTGCTCGGCCGCGCAGCGAAGAGGGAGAAAAGGAATCCGTTCCACCAAAAGAGATCGAAGGCATCGGTAAAGAAGCCTTCTGGGCCAGCAATCGGTTCGGGGGCATTCTTTATGTGTTAAAAGGGGACGCCTTCATATCTATCAGCCTCGGTGGATCGGATAATGAAGAGAGGAAACTCCAGAAATCGAAAGCGCTGGCAGAAAAAGCGCTCAAGCGCTTGTAACAACGCGCGCTAAAAATAGTGTGCGGACGATGCCGACCCGCCAGATTGCATCGGCGTTCGTTCTCAAAAATTACGCGCGTTTAGCCAACCGGCGCTTGGAAAGACTGCTCCCGAGTGTCGCCAAAAAGACTTTGTCCTGGGCCACCAAACAACACCGCGCGCTGTCGCGTGCTGTCGTAGGCAAGGGCCGCGAACGCTCGAGCAGCCGGCCCGATATCCTGACGCTGCGTCCAATGCTTTCCGTCCCACTCCCAAGTATTCTTAAAGAAAGTTGTGTCATTCTTGCCTCCGAATAGGAGCATGGTCTTTCCGTTATAGACGATGCCGCACCCCATCCGTGGCTCCGGGCCTGTGTCCGCTACTCGCGTCCAGACGGAACCGTCGTATTCCCAAGTGTCGTTAAGGTATTGCACCTTTACCTGTTGTTCGGTATGCGTCTCGTAATGACCACTGCTAAACCAGCCGCGTTAGTCTTTATCTCGCGGGCCTCAGGCAGGAAACAATTAAGGGATACTCTGCCACTGATAAAACTGTGCGGTTCAATAAACTAGAGTCAGCTCACACCTTATTCTTTCGCGGTCATGGGGGTTCGATGTGAGATCGATCAGATTGTGTACAAACTTTACGGATTGATAGACAAAGAAACCAATATCGTGGAATCCACTGCCGACAAACAGACGGATATTCTGTGATGGATCCCCTAGCAATTTCCACCACCGTTGCGACACTAATCGAGCTGCTAGCAATTTATCGCCAAGAACGCGGAGCAAGACGCGATCTCGACCATCGGGATTTTATTGAGTGGCTCGAAAATCATCGCCACGAAGAGATCAAGGAACTGATCACGCATACGTTCCATCTCCAAGCCCAGATCGACGATCTCTTGCGCCACGACCACGCCGAGATCCTCGCGAAGCTCGATAAGGTGAATCAAATCGTGGTCGACATTTTGGCTCACGTCGAGGGCTTCAGCGCGATCACGAGCAAGATAGCGCCGGACGCGGGGCTCTCGGCGAACGCAGTACAGATCCTTGCGGCATTTGTTCAGAGCCACGCGAGGGTGATGGTTCACAAGACGCCAAACACTGTCATGTTTGCTGAAGTGGGCGGCGGGCTGGAGTTTCCCGATGCTCGTTTCGTTTCGGATGATCTCGCCTCGCTCGAAGGCCTTGGCCTCATCGCGCATAATGAGAGTTCTGGTGCGAGAGGCTACTACCGGCTAACGCGTCGAGGAGTACAATTTGTCCAGATGGTCCCTCCGCGAGCGGAAACTACGGAATAGATCCGTTTGTGTGCGCAAATTGCGAGAGAGATCGGAGTCGGAGAGAGTTGGCGACGATACCGGAATTCTGGCACAATTCAGCGCAGATTGATCGTGTCTTGGCGTCGGGGTGAACACCGGTTTCGGTTTACGAATTAGCCTGTTCAAGAAAAACTAGGTCCGGCAGCCGATCTAAGGCGACCACAGTTGGCCATTTCCCCGATTCTTAAGGCAAACAATTTATCGAGGCCTTTCGTATGAAGAAAATCTGCTCTTCAATGACCGCGCGCGCCACTCTCGGCGCGCTTTTTTTTGTAATCAGCGTTTTCCTGGTTGTGTTCGCGCTCTTCACAACCGGGTTACGCTCGGCGACGCCTAGTGCCGGGACACTTAACCCCGGCGGCGCGACCGTGAATTGGGCGGGTACTGCGACCGGCGGATCTTCACTGGACGAAAGCACATGCGTTGAAGGCGTAAACTGCGACACGTTTATTCTGACTTTGTCCGGCACACCGGCTGATTGGACCGGCCTGAAAGCCCGTCTCACGATCAGTTGCGCCGATCCTTCCGGTGTCAGCGACTATGACCTCTACGTCCACAAAGGTGATAACGGTGGCCCGATCGTGCCGGGTGGAGAATCGGCCCACGGGGGGACACCGCCGGAAGTTGTCGATCTTGATCCGAGTAACCCGGCAATCGGCACGGGTCAATTTTCTGTGCACGTGGTTTATTTCAGCGCCACTGCTGCTTTTCAGTATTCCGGCAGCGCCAGCGCAATATCTACGTCAGCCGCGTCCGCCCTGGCTCCCTCCGCGCCGCAGGACAACGGCCCCAAGATCGGATTCGAAAACTTCGAGGCTCCAGGAACCCTGGTGCAAGTTGCCTCGAGCAGTCAGGGGCCAACCGCACATACCGTCGAATACATGGGACATGACGCGGGCGAACCGTCGGTCGGAGTCAATTGGAAATCGCCTAACTCAGCTACTGGCGTGACTAACTTTCAGTCGGACCTCCAAACGCTGTTCATCAAGTTCGATGATTCCTGCCCGTCAAACGGCCAGAAAGCAACCTGGTATAACAGTGCGGCACCGACATCTCTTTTCGTCGATTCTGACCCGATCGGCTTCACTGATCGTGACACGGGTCGGGCTTTTGCCGGCGAGCTCACTTTGACCTCTCCCTCATGCAAGATTTCATTCACCGATACCGACGGGTTGGACGCATTGGGCCAACCCACGCTTGCTGGTTGGTCGCCGAGCTCCGGACCGCTCGGATCTGGGATTGACCACGAGACGATCGGCGGCGGTCCATATCATGCGCCTATCCCGTCGCTGCCGACGCCTTACCCGCACGCTGTTTATTACTGCTCGCAGGATCTGGTGACCGCCTTTTGTTTGCGAAGCGACGATGGGGGCGCCACCTTCGGTCCTCCGGTTGCAACCTATACGTCGCAATGCGGCGGATTGCACGGCCACGTAAAAGTCGCACCGGACGGAACGGTTTATCTTCCCAACAACAGCTGCGGTGGAACAGGAGCCGTGGTAGTCTCGGAAGACAACGGTTTAACGTGGAACATACGCCCGGTTCAGAACGCAACGAGTCAGACCCGCGCTAACGCCAACCTTCAAGATCCAGCCGTCGGAATCGACAATACGGGTCGTGTCTACTTCGCAATGTCTAGTAGTACCGTGGCCGGCAGTGCTATCGGTGGTTCTAATGCAGTGGTGGCCACGTCTACCGACCGCGGCCAGACGTGGCAGAACATTTTCGATGTGGGCGCAGTTTACAGTTTAAAGAACATCGCCTTTTCCGCTGCTGTGGCAGGCGACGCAGGTCGTGCGAGCGTGGCCTTCTATGGCTCGACGACACCCGGAGATGGTTCCGCAAACAGTTTCAACGGCGTCTGGCATCTTTATGTTGCCAATACGTTCGACGGAGGCAAAACTTGGACGACAACCGACGCTACTCCTAACGATACGTTGCAACGCGGTTGCATCTGGATGCACGGCGGGGCAGACATTTGCCGCAATCTGCTCGACTTTTTCGATATGACCGTGGACAAACAGGGTCGCGTTGAAGTCGGGTATGTGGACGGATGTACCGATGGTACCTGCGTTCAGGCGGCGCTTACCGCAAAGGGCAACGCTTACACGGCAAGAGGTGTAATCGCACGGCAATCGAGTGGGCGCCGGCTTATCGCTGCCTTCGATCCACCCAACCCGCTCCACGCGAAATCCGTACCTGGCATGCCATCTGTGACAGTGCGACGAGTTGGTTTCGTAGTTCACCTTGCCTGGTCCGAGGCCGATACGGGCAATTCCTCGATCAAGAGTTACCAGATATGGAGAGGGACAGCGAGCAACGCAGAGACTCTCCTAACGACGGTCGGCGGAAGCCAAAAGACTTACGACGATTTCGGTGCGTCGGACATTACAAAGACCTACTATTATAAGGTGCTGGCGATAAATTCTGTCGGCATTTCATGTGCGAATAATGAAGTTGCCGCGCCTTACGCGGGCGACACTTGTAGCGGGCTGATTCTACAGCGAACGCCGCCCGGCCACCCAGAGCAGCCTGCGCAAGGCGCCGCCCCTGCCTCGCTAGCCATCGACTATATTTCCGCCGCTGAGCCTCCCGGAACAAGCAACCTGGTGTTCAAGATGAAAGTAACGAGTCTCAGTTCTGTGCCTCCCAATAGTAGGTGGAGGATCGTGTGGAACTCGTACGCTGCACAATCGTACAATCCGGCAGCCGAGCAATTTTACGCTGGGATGCGAACCGATTCGAATGGGACCGCCAGCTTTGAGTATGGGACTGTCGCCACAGCCGTCGTGGGTCTGGTTATCGGCGTTCCGACGGAAACTCCAATCGGAGCCTTATCTGGAAGCAGCTTTAACGCTGATGGCACAATCACACTGATTGTACCGAAGTCCGCCGTCGGCAATCCACAGCCGGGTGATCTGCTTAGTGCAGTTAACGGAAGAACCTTCACAGGCGATACGAGCGAGACTCAGAACCTGGAGCGTTCAACCCTGTTGGTTGACCATACGTTCGTCAAAGGGCAAAGAGACAATGGTCACCCCGCAGCGACATACGCCGTGGTGGGTAATGTTGCCTGTGCTGCGCCTACCCCGACTCCGACGCCAAAGCCGCACAAAAAATAAGGCACGGCGCTACGTGAGATAGCAGGAGGAGCGCGAGCCCGGCGGTCGTGTCCTACGCGGATATTCGTTTGAGCGGCGGCGGCGTGGTTGTAGCCGGGATCGGTGATCCGGGCTAGTTTCCAATCATTGCTGTGTCCCGTCGGGATCGCCAATCCCTGGCTACAACGCTGGGATACCGCTTGTAATTTAGTTCACCTTCAACAAAGACTTGGACTAATATTCGTTTATGCTTGAACCAACTGCTGCATCCGGGATCATCGATCCCGGTTACAACTCGGAGGACCAGTTCGATCAGTTGCAGAAGAAACTCGTGCCACTGTGGAAATCGATCGAGCGCTTCAATCAGGATCCGCAAACGATCGTCGTCGTGCCGTCGATGTCCATCGACGCAATCGGCTCGGGCGCGGTGATGCAAGCATACGAGGAACGATTTCTGTTTCTGTTGCTGTTGCTGCGTCAGCCCAGGGCGCGACTGATCTATGTTACGTCGCAGATCATTCTGCCGAGCGTCATTGATTATTACCTTGATCTTCTACCGGGCGTCATCCCAAGTCATGCTCGTAAGCGTCTGTTCCTGATTTCACCTCTCGACGGATCGGTGCGTCCCCTGAGCGATAAACTGCTCGAGCGGCCACGTCTGCTCGAGCGAATGCGCTCGTTGATTGTCGATCCGGATCGCGCTCACCTTGTCCCCTTCAACACAACGCACCGGGAGAAGGAGTTGGCATTGCGGCTCGGCATTCCCATGTACGGCGCAGATCCAAAATTCTTTCCGCTGGGAACGAAGAGCGGCTGTCGGAAGATTTTTCAAGAGGAGGATGTCTCGCATCCTCTGGGTTACGAGAATCTCGGCAGTGCAGATGAAGTGGTTGACGCGATCGCGCAAATGCGTGCAAGAAAACCCTCTATTAAACAGGTTTTGGTAAAACTGAATGAAGGTGTCTCGGGTGAGGGGAACGCGGTTGTCGATCTAACTGGGCTTCCACCACCGGGTGAGCCAAATGAACGTGCAGCGCTAGAACACCGGCTCCGGGCCATGCAGTTCGAATTGAAGGGAACGACCTACGATAGCTACATCAACAAATTGAAAGAGCGAAAAGGAATCGTGGAAGAGCGAATCATTGGCGAGAAATTCAGAAGCCCCAGTGTCCAACTTCGCATCACTCCGTTGGGCCATGTGGAGTTACTCTCCACGCACGATCAACTACTTGGTGGCCTCTCGGGGCAAAGCTACCTCGGCTGCGTTTTCCCTGCCGACACCGGCTACGCTTCGCTCATCACGCAGGAGGCGGCGAAGGTCGGCAGGCGGCTTGCCAAAGAAGGAGTGATTGGCCGTTTCGCCCTGGATTTTGTGGTGGTGCGCTCGAATGGTAAATGGGATCCATACGCCATCGAGATCAATTTAAGAAAAGGCGGGACTACTCATCCCTTTTTGACTCTGCAATTTCTCACCGACGGCAAGTACGATCCAGACACAGCCACCTTTACTGCGCCGGGCGGGCAGCAAAAGTTTTTTGTGGCCAGCGATCATGTCGAGTCGCCTCATTATCGCACTCTTACTCCTGATGATCTTTTCGACATCGTGGTGCGACGCAACTTGCACTTCGATCAAACGCGCCAGACTGGCGTGGTATTTCACATGATGAGCGCTCTAGGCGAACTTGGGAGAATGGGTCTGACGGCCGTCGGCAACTCACATGAACAGGCCATGGCCACGTACAACCGTGCGCTGGCTGTTTTAGATGAGGAAGCGCTTGGAGTCGAAACGTAGAGCTCGGGACGTGTACGCGTCGCTACGTGTGTGTCATAGTTGCATTTGACCGTCGAATGGGGACCGCGACGTGGCGGTTGCGAAAATGTCTTCTTCGCTTAGAGTAGGCACTTCCAAATGGCAGAGAACACGGAAACGTTGAACCTTAAGGAGTTCCAACTGCATGACAAAGATACCGGCAGTGCGGATGTGCAGGTTGCACTTCTCACCCGCCGGATCGATCATCTGACCGAACACCTCAAGACGAATCGGAAAGATCATTCGTCGCGCCGCGGGCTTCTCAAGATGGTCGCGCAACGCCGGAGCTTGCTCGATTATCTGAGCAAGACGAAAGCCGATCGCTATAAAAAGCTCATTGAGAAGTTGAACCTGCGTAAATGAGGCACGTGGAGGTTCTGAGGGAGCTGGCAAGCCAACTTTTTACCTGTTCAAAGCCGAAGATAAAATAGAAGAAGACATAACAATAATCAGCAGACCAGGCCGAGTGAATCACCTTGGATTTTAGGTTTTAGTTTCGAACCGTGAGGCGCGCGTTACTCGCAGTCGTCATCCGGATTTAAAACCTACAGTCAGGGTGACCGGCCTGGAGCTCGCACATCCAGGAAAGTAAAATGCAACAAAAGGTCACGGCCCAAGTCGGGGCCAATCCAATCTCCATCGAAACAGGCAAAATCGCCAGGCTCGCTGACGGCGCGGTCATAGTCTCCTGCGGGGAGACACTGGTGCTGGCCAGCGCCGTTTCGTCCACAGTCATCAAAGAAGGCCAGGATTTTTTTCCGCTCACGGTCGATTATCGTGAAAAGGCCGCGGCGGCAGGGAAATTTCCCGGCGGCTACTTTAAACGCGAAGGGCGACCCACCGAAAAGGAAACGCTCACTTCGCGCATGATCGATCGGCCCCTTCGGCCGCTCTTTCCGCAAGGTTATTTTTACGACACACAAATCATGTCGATCTTGCTGAGCGCTGACGGCGAAAATGATCCCGATATTCTGGCGATCAACGGTGCCTCGGCGGCACTGTGCGTTTCCGACATCCCATTCGCTGGCCCAATCGGCGCGTTACGCGTCGGTCGCGTCAACGGACAGTTCATCGCCAACCCCACGCACGCCGAGCGCGAACAAAGCGATCTCGATCTAGTTTACGTCGCCAGAGAGAACGACATCATCATGATCGAAGGCGCGGCCAAAGAAGTTCCGGAGGAAGACTTTGTGAAGGCGCTTGAGTTTGCGCAAGGTCAGGCACGGGAGATGATCCGGATTCAAAAAGAGCTTGCCGCGAGGGTAGGAAAGGCGAAACGCGAGATGCCGTTGCTCACGGTGAACCCCGACCTGTTGGAGATCGCTTATCGCGTAGCCGGCGATCGGATTGAAGCGGCACTTTACACCGAAGGAAAGGTCGCGCGCAGTAAAGCGGTCGAGGCATTGCGCGAAGAAGTGAAGATGTCGGTCCTGGAAAAATATCCGGAGGCCGATTCGTTCTCGATCTCGCAGGCCTTCGACTACGTGCAAAAGAAAGCGTTTCGGATCAGCATTCTGGATCGACAGAAGCGGGTCGATGGTCGCGATTACCAGGATTTGCGGCCGATTCATTGCGAAGTGGGCGTTGTGCCCCGCGCGCATGGTTCGGCCATCTTTCAGCGTGGTGAAACGCAGGCATTGGCACTGGCGACGCTTGCGCCGATCGAGGAGGCCCAGATGATCGACGCGTACGGCGGTGGCGAGCAATCGAAGCGCTTCATTCTGCATTACAATTTCCCTCCGTTCAGTGTGGGCGAAACGGGGCGCACCGGCGGGCCGGGACGGCGCGAGATTGGGCACGGCGCGCTGGCCGAGCGTTCCCTCGAACCGGTGGTTCCGAGCGAGGACAGTTTTCGTTACGCGATCCGCATATCGAGCGAGATCATGGAATCGAACGGATCGACATCGATGGCGAGCGTATGCGGCGGCACCCTGGCCCTAATGGACGCCGGCGTGCCGGTGAAAAAGCCGGTCGCAGGAATTTCAGTCGGTCTCGTTACGGAGCGTGGCGATGATGGGCAGTTGAAGCGGTACGAATTGCTGACGGATATCATTGGGTCCGAAGATCATTTCGGCGACATGGATTTCAAATTGTGCGGCACTGATGCAGGCGTGACTGGGTATCAACTCGATCTGAAGCTTCCGGGGATTAGCCACCAAGTCATGACAGAAGCGATCCAGCGCGCGAAGGACGCGCGCATGAAGATTCTCGCTATCATGCAAAATGCGCTCGATAAGCCGCGACCGGAATTGTCGAAGTACGCGCCGCGCATCGAGACGATCAAAATTAATCCAGAAAAGATTGGGGCATTGATCGGGCCGGGTGGCAAAACTATCAAAGGCATTGTGGCCGAGACCGGAGCCGAAATTAACATCGAGGACGACGGCTCAGTTCATATCTACGCGACGAGCGCCGAAAGCATGGCGCGCGCGAAAGAAATTATCGGCGGCATGACACGCGAGATCGAGATCGGTCAGACCTATCAGGGGCGCGTGGTCTCAACAAAAGAATTCGGAGCGTTTGTAGAAGTTTTGCCAGGCAAGGAAGGTTTGGTGCACATTTCTGAGTTGGCGGATTTCCGTGTGAAACGCACGGAGGACGTCGCCAAAGCTGGGGACATTATTTGGGTCAAGTGCATCGGCATTGATGATAAAGGGCGTGTAAAACTATCACGCAAAGCCGCATTGAAGGAGCGCGCCGAAGTCGAAACCGGGCAGCCAACTCCTGCGCCGATAGATAAGCGCTGATTTGCGTTTTGGGGGAGGGCCCACGCACCGCGCCTGCTCTCGAGAGCCTTCCGCGCTTCCCAGCAGTTGACTCCGAAAGCTTTCGCGAGTTGACAACCTCGCCTGGGGGTGAAGTTAAAGGACGGATGCAGTGACATGATCACGCCCCCTCGACTTTCGTACGCCGTGCTCGTTTCCGTGCTTGTTCTGGCTGGGTTTTTGCATCTGGGGGTGCCGCTGTTGGCGATGTTTTTTTCTTACTTTGCATTGCGCCAGCTATTTTCCCTGACGAACAGAAAGTGGCTCGCACTGATTCTGTTTATTGTCCTGGTGGCAGCGATTGCTGCAGGCGCGGCCTACTTTACCCGGGCCGCAATTCTCGCGGTGCCCGATGTGGCGGATACATCCATTCCGTCGGCCAGTGCCTGGGCGCAACAGCGCCAGATCGAACTGCCTTTCACGGATTTTGAGAGCCTCGAAGCTGTCGTCATCGATACCCTCCGCCAGGAGGCATATTATTTGCGAAACGTCGCGAACTTCGCCCGCACCGTGACAGCTGTATTGTTTTTCACCCTTATCGCCATCGTTGCAGCGGCCAGTCTGTTTCTTAAAACCGGCTTGGATCCGCACCGTAGCACGCACGCAGTGAAGAATAATCTCTATTCGGTTTGCTGCGACGAAGTCTCGACACGGTTCCGCGATTTTTATCGCAGTTTCGCGACCGTGATGGGCGCACAGATCACCATTTCCTTGATCAACACCATATTGACGGGACTGTTTGTCATCGCGGTGCGTCTGCCGCATGCGCCGCTGCTCATTGCGATCACGTTTCTCTGCGGTCTCGTCCCTATTATCGGCAACCTGGTCAGCAACACGGTCATTGTCTTCGTTGCTTTGAGCTTGTCTTTAAAGCTGGCGATTTCCGCGCTGGTATTTCTGGTTCTGATTCACAAGCTGGAATATTTTTTGAACAGCAAAATCATCGGAGACCGGATTCGAAACCCTGTTTGGCTTACCTTGATCGCGCTGATCATTGGTGAACGCCTCATGGGCATTCCCGGCCTGATTCTCGCGCCCGTGGTATTGAATTATCTCCGCGTGGAAATGCTGACGGTGGAAGTGCCAGGCGCACTGGAAGAAGTTGAATCGTTAAATCGGTGAAGAACTTTTCTCTCCGCAGCAATTTACCCTTGTTCCACCAGTTAACGTCGCGACCAACATCGTGAAAGCGGGTTTTCTTGAAAAACTAATCGAGCGCCTCGGCCGGATCGGGCCTGAAGAGGTGCAGAATTATTTCCTGCGATTGGCGCAGGAGAAAGGTTTTCTCGAGACCGTCTTCAACGCCATTCAGGAAGGAATCATCGTTACCGATTCGGAAGGCCGGATCACTTATCTCAACGATGCGGCCTGCAATTTGTTTGGAATTGATGCCAGCGATTCGATCGGCAAACGCCTCGACGAGCGCGTGCGCGGTCTCGATTGGGAATCGTTGACGCAGAGCGGCGGGCCAGTCAGTCGCGACATGGAAATTTTTTATCCGGCGAATCGCTTTATAAATTTTTATATCGTGCCCTTGACGATAGAACATCGTGAATCTGTAGCCGGAATCGCTAATTCCAGACAGCCAGAGTCAACGACCCCAGCTACAGGTGCAACCGAGCAGGCTGGCCACGCCATGATTTTGCGCGATATCACCGAGAGCCGGCGCACCGAGCAGCAAGCAATCGAATCTGAGCGGCTGAACGCGCTGACTTTGTTGGCGGCCGGAGTCGCGCACGAAATCGGCAACCCGCTCAATTCCCTCAACATTCATTTGCAGCTGATGGAGCGGCAGGCACGTAAATTCGACGGCGCGGCGCGCGCCGAGCTTCAGGAGTCAATTGATGTCGCGCGCTCCGAAGTCATACGGCTTGATTCCATCGTGACCCAATTTTTGCGCGCCATCCGGCCAACCCGCCCACAGCTGCGTCCCGAAAATATTAACACTATTGTCCAGGAAGCTGTGCGCTTCTTTGGCTCGGAAATTCAAGATCGGGACATTGTTGTCGAACAGGAACTGCGCTCTGACTTGCCTTTGATCCAACTCGATCGCGACCAGATGAAGCAGGCTTTTTACAATGTGATCAAGAACAGTGTCGAAGCCATGAAACGCCGCGGCATTTTGCGCATTCGCACCGACATGGACGATTCGCATGTCTTCATTAATTTCGTCGATACCGGCGGTGGCATGTCTGCGGAAAACTTGAGCCGGGTGTTCGAGCCTTATTTCACTACTAAACCCTCGGGCACCGGTCTTGGATTATTGATTGTGCGTCGGATTGTGCGCGAGCACGGCGGCGAGCTGTGCATCGAAAGCAGCGAAGGCAAAGGCCTCGCCCTCACCATTCGGTTGCCCTATATCGACAGACGCGTGCGCATGCTGGAAGCTGGCGACTCTCAAAAAGAGTGAGAGCTTTTGCTAATCGCCGCCAAATATGTTCTTCAGCCAATTTTCGAATTGGCGGAAGAGAAGACCGAGATAAGCGCCGGGCGATTCTTTGAAAAGTTCGACGATCCGCGGGCTCAGGTCCTGTTTGGGCTCGTCAATTGTGCCCGACAGATGCACGGTCGTCCAGAGATAGCCGCTCTGCTGACGATTAAAGACTTCTTCCGGGTTTGGAAGCCAATCGAGATATCGACGAGTAAGACCGAGCCTGAGCGTGCCGCGAAGAGCACGGCGATTAATCGCGATCTCTCCCTCGATCCGAAATTTGCCTCTTTCTTCGATGGCGATGTCTTTGATGTCGATCTTCGGATAACGCCAGGTAAAGCTGAGCGAACAATCATTTAGCTGCAGATACTCGAACGATTTGTTCCGGGCTAGTTCTGCGAGCTTGTTCAAGAGGGGAAGATTTCGGATGCGTCCCTCGCGTACGCGCAGCGCGCCATCCCCAAACGAGCTTTCCAGCTTCGGATTTTCGCCGCTCCAATGAACTTCGCCAAAAGCGTTGCCGCTTAAGGTTCGTTTCCATTGCGCTGGCAACCATGCGTGAATAGGGATGCGATCGGCGTTTGCTTTGAGATCGACGCTTTTATCTTTGCCAAGTCCTGCGTTTCCCTGAGCGTGGATGCTTGCCTCGCCGCGCGAATCTGATGCAAGATCAACATCGTAAATCGTCAACAGGGTCTTTGTGATGAGGATGTGCGCACGGCGAAGATCGAGCTCCGGAACCAGCGCCATCTTCAGTCTGCCGCCGCTAGCGAAATATTCGAAATCCGGACCGTGAGGCGTAATGAGCAGTTGTGTACCGAAAAAGCCCGCTCGTTCGCCGCGAAATTGCCAGGTGATATCAGAACGTTCCGATTCGATATGCTTCAGAAAGACCCGATTCGGCAAGAAAATCGAAAACCACGGCTTTGGTTTAATCGCTTCCGGATTCGCTTCATAAATTTGAATTGCGACCTCGCCCGACTCAAGGTGGACGTCGCTGAATCTCCATTGACGCACAAACACGCCCCATGGATTAAACCTGGCCGTGATGCCGTGGGCATAGAGTGATTTCAGCGCTCGCTCTCCGTTGCTCGCCTGGAAACCTTCGCTCTCCGCCACCAGCGCGCCCATGCGGCGAATCGGCGAGTAGTGACCGGAGGAAAAATGCAGACCTTTTGCCGTTTCATCTTCCATAGCTGCACGAAAAGCGTCCCTCTGGATGTAACGCGTCGTCAACGGACTAAAGAAAATGAGGACGCCCGCCAGTACTGCGATCAAGAAAAGGATCACAATGGCTCCCGCGTAAATCAGCAATCTTCTTCGCAAGATCGGATTCGTTTGGCGTGCACTACTGGCAAACAATTTTAGTAAAGAGGCCGCCGTTCATCGTTTGGCCTAGTCGCCTTGTGCGACAGCATCGGCAAAAGCAACATCGCCGGCTTTCAGATCCAGTTCAGCTTCGGCTGGCGTGCCAAACACACGCGCGCGGGCATCATCGAATTCTCTTTCCCAGCGCGCGACAACTACCGTCGCCAGACAATTGCCGATGACATTCACGCACGTGCGTCCCATGTCCATCAATTCATCCACGCCGAAAATGATCGCTACACCGATCGGTCCGAGCCCTGAGGGCACAAACGAATTCAATGTCGCCAGCAAAATCACAAGGGATGCGCGCGGCACGCCAGCCACACCCTTGGAAGTCAGCATCAACGTCAACATCATCGTGATCTGTTGGCCTAACGACATGTGCCATCCTATTGTCGTCTCGGCCGCTTGCGCCACGAACACCGATGCCATTGCAAGATAAAGCGTCGCGCCATCCATATTGAATGAGTACCCGGTTGGCATCACAAAGCCGACGATGTGCTTCGGCACACCGAGACGCTCCATCGATTCCATTGCTTTTGGCAGCGCCGATTCACTGCTGGTGGTCGCGAATGCCAACGCAGCCGGCTCACGCACCGCCCGCGCAAATTGCCGCAGCGGCACGCGTGCGATCCAAATCACCAGTCCAAAGATCGACAAGATGAAAATCACGAGAGCCAGATAAAGCGAGCCGATCAATTTGCCGAGATTCATCAGCACCCCGAGACCTTGAGTGCCGATCGTGTGAGCCATCGCTGCGCCCACCCCGATTGGCGCAAACATCATCACATAGTTGGTAAACTTAAACATCACCTGAGCCAGGCTCTCCATGGCCCGGATGATTGGTTTTCCTTTTTCGCCAATCGCCGAGACCGCCATTGCGAAAAGCACAGCGAATACGACGATTTGCAGCACATCGCCGCGCGCCATTGATTCGATCACGCTGGAGGGGAACACGTGCACGAGCGTTTCGATCAGCGTCTTTGGATGATTTTGAGCGATTGTCTTGACCACATCCGTACTCGCAGGCGCAAGCGCGACGCCCACGCCCGGCTTGGTGAAATTGACCACGACTAATCCAATGAAAAGCGCTGCAGTAGTTACGATCTCGAAATAAACCAGCGCTTTAACTCCCATGCGGCCGACTTTCCGCAACGCGCCGGCGCCCGCGATTCCCACCACAATTGTCGAGAACACGAGCGGCGCGATGATCGATTTGATCAGGTTAATGAAAATATCGCGCAAAAAATAAACCGCATTCCCCCAGTCGGGCCGTAGCCAACCGATCGCCCCGCCAGCGACCAGCCCGATCATGATCTGTGTCGTCAAGGACGGGCGAAACCAAGCGCGATGCACTGCCTGTGTCTGGGAGCGTTTCATCTCCAGCGTGATTAGCACAAAGCGCAAAGTCTAAACAGCGCGCGTTTTGATCTTGGCGAATTTTCCCGATGCATCGCCGGCTTGCCTTTCAGCTCGCGCTAAAGCATTTTCCTGCGATGATCCTGCGCGTTACGCCGTGAAAATCCTTATCGTTGGAAACGGTGGCCGCGAACACGCGCTTGCATGGAAACTGAAACAATCTCCGCAGGCGTCGCGCATTTTTTGTGCGCCCGGAAACGCTGGAACTGCCGAAATCGGTGAGAACGTCACGATTGCGGCAAACGACTTTGGCGCGCTGGTTCGTTTCGCAAAAGAAAATCGTGTTGATCTAACAGTGGTCGGTCCAGACGATCCGCTCGCCGCCGGAATTGTCGATCTTTTTACCGGCGAGGGATTGCGCAGTTTCGGGCCGACCAAGGCTGCGGCGCGGCTCGAGTCATCAAAGATTTTTGCGAAGGAACTGATGCGCGAGCAGAGGATCCCGACGGCGCAGGCCGGGATGTTTGAGCGCAGCGATGACGCGCTTCGGTTTTGTGACCGAATGCGATTTCCGATTGTCATTAAAGCCGACGGGCTTGCTCTTGGTAAGGGTGTGATCATTGCGGCTGATCCCACTGCCGCAAGATCGACAATCGATGAGATGATGAATCAGGACCGTTTCGGCGAAGCGGGTCGGCGCATTGTTATCGAGGAATTCCTGCTTGGAACGGAATGTTCGCTGCACGTGCTTGTCGACGGGGCGAATTATCGGTTGCTTCAAACGGCTTGCGACCACAAGCGCGTATTTGATGGCGATGCTGGACCGAACACGGGCGGAATGGGAGCCTTTAGCCCTGCAAATAATTGGAGCGCTGCATTGGAAGATCAATTTCATAAGGCGATCATGCGACCACTGCTGCGCGGTTTGCAGGAAAGGAAGATTACGTTCCGCGGCTTGCTTTATCCGGGCCTGATGATCTGTGCCGACGGAGCGCGCGTGCTCGAATTTAATTGCCGGTTCGGTGACCCTGAGACACAGGCAATTGTACCCCGAATGAAATCCGATTTGCTGCCATTATTGGAAGCGACAGTTGATGGAAAGATCGACTCGCTGGAGGCGGGCACAATCGAGTGGGACCAGCGACCGGCGGTCACAGTCGTGCTCGCCTCTGGTGGTTACCCCGGCAAATATGAAACGGCCAAAATCATTTCGGGGCTCGACGCAGCAGCGAAGCTTGGTGACGTCCACATTTTCCACGCCGGAACGAAGCGCGCGAATGGAGAGATTGTGACCGCTGGCGGTCGCGTCCTTGCGGTAACGGCGCTTGGGTCAACGATGAAAACGGCGCGGGCGCACGCGTACGAGGCGATCTCCCGCGTTCATTTCGAGAATTGTCATTACCGGCACGATATTGCTCTCAGTGCAGTTGCAGGTAACATCGGAAACGCACTGTGATATTCCGATTTTGGCTGGGGAGTTTGACGATGTCGATCTTGGCGACATCCAGTTTTGCGCAATCACCGGCGCCAATTTCATCCTCTCCAGTCGTTACAAGGGCGTGGCCATCCCCCTCGCCATCGGCCACACCCACGACGGAAGATTTAATCAACTCGTTAGGCCAGGTGGATTTGCAGGCCGTCATCACACTGTTAAAAAGCAATTTCACCAATCCGGATGCGATCACCGACGCAGAATTGACTCGGGCGACTGTTCAGGGTCTGATCACTCGGCTGCCGCATGGGATAATGCTCTTGCCTGGCAAAGAGAGTAACCCGCCGGAAGCGCCGAGCCCATTTTACAGCGAGATTCTGGGAGGTCACATCGGTTATCTGCGCGTTGGAGCGGTCGACAGCGCCAATCTCCAGGCGCTTGATAAAGCTCTCAGCAGCTTCACCGGTAAAAAGGTAGACGCGCTAATTGTTGATCTTCGCGCCAGTTCGGTGGCGAGCGACCTTACGACTGCAGCCGACTTTGCGAAGCGATTTTGCCCGAAAGGCAAACTGCTTTTCACATTGCACAAACCGGCCGCGCGTCAGGATCGCACGTTTAACTCCGACCACGAGCCGGCTTTTCAAGGGTTGGTGATGGTGCTCGCGGATGGCGATACGCTGGGCGCAGGCGAGGCGGTGGCCGCCGCGCTGCGTTTTTATGACAAAGCACTGGTCATCGGCCAGCCGACCGCTGGTGGTGCGGTAGAATACGCGGATTTGCCTTTGCCCAGCGGCAAAATTTTGCGTCTGGCAGTGGCGGAAATGATCTCGCCTGATGGGCGTTCTTTATTTCCAGAGGGAATAAAACCGGATTTGCCTGTTGAGATGTCGATGGAGGACAAACGCCAAATCTTTCAATCGAGCAGCGGAAAGGGAATGGGACCATTTGTTTACGAAACGGCCGGCCCCCACATGAATGAAGCAGCGCTATTGGCCGGCACAAATCCCGAGGTGGATGCAGCGCAGACAGCGCAGCAGCGCCGTGGGCGCGCACTGGAGAAACCGCCGGCGCACGATGCGGTCTTGCAGCGCGCACTGGATGTTGTCACCTCAATCGAGATTTATCAGAAGCGGTAGGCAAGATGCTTCTTGGGGGGAGCGATACGGTTCGACAACGACGGAGAAAAGCGGTTGGGGCAACATACCGTTTATACTGAGTTGAGAGATTCTTCGATTTCGCTCAGAATGACAAAAACGTGAGTCCGCTGGAGGAACGCATCGGTTACAAATTCCGCAATTCGCTTCTGCTTGCCGAGGCGCTCACGCATCCCAGCGTCAGCCACGAGACGCAACGTTATCATTTTGATAATCAACGTCTGGAATTTCTTGGTGATGCTGTCCTCCAGCTCGTTATCACAGAATATCTGTTTCGACATTTCGGTGGCGAAGCTGAGGGACAACTGACGAAACTGCGTTCCCGGCTCGTTTCTCGCGAGACATTGAAGATGCATGCAGCCGCGCTCGATTTGGGTCGTTACCTGTTAATGGGCCGCGGCGAAGAAGCGACTGGCGGCCGCGAACGAACTTCCACATTAGCCGACGCTTTCGAAGCGCTTATTGGTGCGATTTATCTGGATAGTGATCTGGAAACTGCGAAAAAATTTATTCTCGAGCAAGCGCGAACCGACCTGGAACAAATCATCGCGGAGCCGGTGGACATCAATCCCAAGGGCCAGTTGCAGGAACTTCTGCAAAGCATTTCGCCCAGTAGCCCCGTTTACGAGCTGCTTTCGCAGAGCGGACCCGAACACGACAAGACCTTTGTTGTGCAGGCTGTTTGGGAGGGGATCGTCCTTAGCCGGGGCAGTGGCCGCAGTAAAAAGCAGGCCGAAACTGCAGCTGCGCTCGAAGCGATGAAGCTCAAGCGCTGGAAGAAGCCAAAGCCAGATGCATAAGATCCATGAGGTAGGTCTCCTCCTTCGCCGTTAGTCCTGCTGGGTCATTTTATCTGGCTCAATCTCGGCAAACGGTGAATAGCCCCGCTCGATCGCTCGCGCCCAGATCAGCACGGTGCGCCCGGCGCCGGCCGTTTGCCGAAATGTATGGCTGCCGGCAGTTAGCTCTCGCGGGCCATCGAATTCGGTACCGTCAAGCAGACCAGCAGTTTTTCCGGATGCACAGACGAGCGTGTACCTGCCGGGGACTACCACGTCAAAGCGTGTTGACTCCCATTTCTCATCGCCTGATCGCACCGTTTTCCCGAGCGCGCGCAGCCGAAAAGCAATCGGAAGGTAGTTGTTTGTAATAAAGGCAACGTCACGCCGCGGCAGTCGGGGAGTAGTAGCTATGAGCGCCGTCCGTGTTTCAATCAGACGGTCGGGAATGTCGTCGCGGATCAAGTGTCTATGCATTCGCCGTTTCGTGATTCTGTCGAGCATGTAGTAAATCGGGCGACGCCGATATATCGTCTCACCCTTGCTGTCCATAACGTAATCACTTTCATCCGTGAGCGTGAGCACATTGGCAATCAGTCCGATTTTATCAGTAGTGTTATTCGTAAACGGCGATCCAGCTCTGTCGATCAACGCGATTTCTACAGCGACGATCAAAGCAGGCAAAATGAACGAGAATACGCGCGTACGCTTCAACAGCGGGTCTGCAAACCACAGAAGGCAAGGCGCAACAATGATCGCCATCACCGGATAAAATGGAAGGCGCGTCTGGGGCTCCCTCAACGGCCAAAGAAAAAGAAACGTACTGTAGTAAAAAGCCCCGGCCATGAAAATGAACGTAAAACGTGAACGGAGCGCGATCGTCTCTCGCCATCTCCAGATCAGCCAGACGCCGAACAACTCGATTGGCAGTAACGCGAGCCAGCGGGTCGCAGATTTCATCAGCCACGAACGATCGGCAACCCGTGACAGGATGTTGTGAGAAATGACGCAATAAAACATCTGCGGCCCAACCCCATGGCTTACGAAAAGGAGTACTACGATCCCTGGCATCGTTATCATGCCCAGCAAAGCCGCGACCGCGTATAATATGAAGCGTCTTGCTTCTATTCGGCATCCCGCAAACCACAGCGCAAGCACCGTCCCGAGCCAGGCAAGCCCAAGCGAGAGAGCCATAAGGCTTGTTTTCATTGAAACAGTGAATGCCAGCCCGAGTAAAAGTCCGGCGGTAAATGCGCGCCCGACCGTCGCTCGGCCTGCAACCAGAACGGTTAGCACCGTCAGCCAAAGCGCGGTCCAAAGGTCGTCAGCGCGGTACTCTACCGAGGTAAGAAAAAACGGGGGAATAAAAGCCGCTAGCAAAGCAGTCCAGAGCGCAATCCGCGGTGAAAAGATGGAAACCGAAATTTTCCAAACACACCAAATTGTCGCAGCGAAAAGAGGAATCATTGCCAGCCGCATCGGTAGCACGATGTCCGCACGAACGCCTAATAGATGAAACAAAGGCGCGCTCAGCGCTTGAAAAACCGGCATATGATTATCGAAAATGTCGCGATAAAGGAGAAGTCCCTGCGTCCAAGCCCACACCACATGCAGAGGCTCCGGCTCATCGGAATCTATCCGAAAGTGGTAAGCAAGCAGGACGCGGAGGACCAACGCGATACTGAGGAAAAGCATCGCAAGCAACCGATCGGCCTTGGACAACCCCCCATCGCTGCGATGATCAGAAAGAGTCAATAGTGAAAAACGAAGCGTGGCGCAACCCGGCAATTTGGCAACTGGGCAGGCTTTGGTAACAACAACCGTCGAAAAATGCACCTTCGACTCGACAACCCGAAGCGGCGTCTACGCTCGAGGCGATGCAGTTGAAGTGTTGTGAGAAGAAGACGAACGCTGGTGCATAGGCTGTAGTAAAACCTACAAGGTTAAAGCGCCTGCTCGCGCAGCGTCCTTTAAGACGGCGCACCCGCCTTCGCAACGCTTCGGCGTGGCGAGCAGTGCCGTAGCTAGAGCGAATGCTTGAGAGCCTCGAGAGTTTTGCCCGAGGCGGAAGTCCACCGGAAACGCTGCGCGATAGCTCCGGTCACAAATTTCTTCGCTCGCCGAATGGCGTTTTCCAGCGATAAACCTGCTGCAAGACCCGCAGTAATGGCGGCCGAATATGTGCAACCGGTGCCATGCGTGGCGACGGCGCGCACAAACGGCGCTGAGAGCTCTGTCAGTTTCCCGCGATGGAAAAGTAGATCAGTCGCGTTAACTCCCTGGAGATGTCCGCCTTTCAGCAAGATCGGCACGCGATACTTGTTCGCGAGGGCTGTAGCAGCTTTCTTCATTGATTGTCGACCTTTGATTTTTGTTCCGAGTAACAAAGCTGCCTCATTCAGGTTCGGCGTGATGAGAGCCGCGAGCGGAAAAATTTCGTTTTCATACGCTTCGACCGCTGCCGGTTCGAGAAGCCGATCGCCACTGGTGGCTATTATGACCGGATCGACAACGAGAGGAAAACGTTTTGCTGAATCGGCTGAAAGATCGAGAAGGGCGCGTGCAACGGCTTCAACGATCTCAGCCGTGCAGAGCAATCCCATCTTTGCAGCACCGATCGGGAAATTTTTGGAAAGGATAGCGATCTGTTCGCGCACAAGATCGCTGCTGACCGGTTCGATACATGAAACTTTTCCCGGGATTTCCGCCACTACGCAGGTAAGTGTGGTTAATCCGTAAACGCCAAGCGCAGAAAAGGTCTTGAGATCGGCCTGAATACCGGCGCCAGCGCTGCAGTCAGAGCCGGCGATCGTCAGCGCGACGGGAGGTGTTTGAACTCCCTGTTGGATGTCTTTCTTTGAGGTGGCGCGTCTGCGGCGCGCCCGGCGGTCGCGCCCTACCATTTACGTGCCGTCGTTGCCGATGGCTTCAACCGGACAACCTTCCATTGCTTCTTTGCAGAGGCCTTCTTCCTCGGGAGTCTCTGGCTGTTTGTAAACGTAGGAATGGCCGCCATCGTCATTGCGCTTGAAATTGGCCGGCGCAGTTTCGCGGCACAAATCGCAATCGATGCATTGATCATCGACATAGAATTTGCCCGGCACGTTTTCGGGGTATTTGTTTGCAGCATCAGCCATAGTTTTTCCGTAAAAGGAAGTTGAACACTAGGAGGAAAAACGATCTCCGCAAATCAATTTGCCCGTTGATGAACCTTCGTGCAACCGGCAGATGCCGTTAACACGTTAAATCGTTGGATCGACAACGCCACCGTACCTCGTTAACGATGTAATGGCGTAACGATTTACTCTTTTGAGATGAAAAAGGAAACCGCCAGGACGCTGCGAGCTTTTGCGATCGAACTTACGATCTATGCGCTTCTGGTGGTTGCATACTTTTTTCTGGTGCTGCATCTGCTGGGAGCGTGGTTGTACGGACTCGAAATTCATCATCGATACACCTATGCCAGCCTCGCGATTGTACTGATCATCGGCCAGGCAGTTCTCCTTGAAAGCCTGACCACGTTCCTAATTCGCCTTCTTCGCGGCCGCTCGGAATAAGCCATGTTCTTTCCAATCTCAGGGACGCACATCAGTCCGATCTATCTGGTGATCGTCGGATTTATCATTGGGATTCTCGGCGGATTTTTTGGGGTCGGCGGAAGTTTCATTGCCGGCCCGGCCCTGCGCCTGGTGGGTGTGGATTGGAATTTCGCCGTTGGCACCGATCTGGCGCACATCGTCGGCAAATCAGCCGTGGCGGTGAGACGGCATCGGGCGCTTGGCAATGTCGATCTTAAACTTGGACTGGTCATGGCGCTGGGAACGATTGCCGGCGCAGAGGCCGGCGCGCAGTTGATTCAAATGCTCAAGCGCGCAGGCAACGTGAACCTGGTCGTGAGCGTCGTCTCGATCGTCGTTTATTTTAGCATCTCGGTGTTCATGATTTGGGAGAGTCAAAAAACGCTCAGGTCGCTAAAGGGACGAGCGCAGTGGGGATTAGTAAAAGGCGCGAAGTCAAAAAGAGACCATTCCGCATTCGGTCCGGTGACCCGTGCCATTCAACGATTGAAAATTTGGCCGATGATCGCGTTGCCAACTTCGGGAATAAAAGCGATTTCGCTCTGGATGATTCTTCTGGTCGCGTTCGTGGGCGGGTTATTCAGCGGCTTTCTCGGCGGAGGCGCCGGCTACATCCGCATGCCTTCGATGGTTTACGTGCTCGGGATTCCTACGCATCTCGCAGTCGGCACCGATCTTTTTGAAATCATTATTTCGGCCAGCTATGGAACCTTTACGCACGCGGTGAAAGGCAATGTGGATATTCTGATCGCTCTGGTCATGCACACAGGCGCGGCCATTGGCGCGCAGATCGGCGCCATCTCCACTCAATATTTCACGGGTCCGAAAATTCGGCTCGCGTTCGTGCCGCTACCGCTGATTGGCGCAGCCATCGTGATTTACACTCTGTTTACCGGACACAAATTGTAACGCGCAATGAAGATTTTGATTTGCAGCGATGGAACGGCCCCGGCGGAGAGCGCAATTCGCCTCGGGGGACTTTTGGCCGGTTCCTTGCGGGCCCAAACAACGCTTCTGGGGATCACCGAAAACCCGGCCGACGAACGTTCGTTGCGCGATGCCCTCGAAGGGCAGGCGCAGTCGCTCCGCGCGGAGAACGTGTTTCCGGAAGTGGTGGTGCACGCGGGCGAACCGGTACGGCAAATTCTCAAGCAAACATCAACAACAACTTACAATCTTGTCGTGATTGGTTCGCGCAAGAGAGAAGCGACAGGGCGTTACTGGCGTTCCAGAAGGACCTACGAGGTGATAAAGGCGATTCAGCCGGCGGTCCTGGTGGCGATCGGTGACTGCAAACGCCTGAAACGTTTTCTTGTGTGCACCGGCGGAAAGGAATTCATCGGGCAAGCAGTGCAGCTCACGGGCAAACTTGCTGCCGCTGTAGAAGCATCGGTCACGTTGCTGCACGTCATGGCCGAACCGCCCGCCATTTATGCCGACCTGGTGAGCATGGAAGAAGATGTCGATCGATTGCTCGAATCCAGATCGGAACTCGGACGAAACCTGCTCCAGCAAAAAAAAGAACTCGAACGCATCGGTGTCTCTGCCGAAGTGCGTGTTCGACACGGCATTGTGATCGATCAGGTCTTCGAAGAAGTACGCGAAGGCGATTACGATTTGATCGTGACCGGCACGTCGCAAGCGCGCGGGCTGCTCCGTCATTACATCATGGGGGATCTCACGCGCAGCATCTTAAATCGCGCGAATTCTCCCGTGCTCGTCGCGCGGGGCGGCCCGCCGAAACCGGGCAGAACTCTCTGGAAGGCCATCAAAGGACTATTTGCCGGACGATAGGAATGACGAAGCAAGAATGATGAATGACGCAGGAACGTCGCCTTGGATGGCCTTCTTACTGATATCCTTACTCACGCCCTTGCTGCCTTTCCGGCTTCCTCATTCCTTCGGTGGATTCAATTGAACAACCAACTCTGCGCAGCTCGCGGGTGCGCCGTTGGCTTGGGCATCTTTGGCGTGAATGGACGATTGAAAGCTGGCGGCCGGTTGCCCCGGCGTTTGCTAAACCAGAGCCATCGAAATGGAATGATGGCCAGGTCACAACCACATGGATCGGGCACGCTACCGTGCTCATCAATTTCTTCGGCACTAAGATCCTCACCGATCCCGTACTTTTTCCGCGCATCGGGATTCGAGTTCCGGGACTCACCATCGGACCAAAACGTTTGACCGCGCCGGCGCTTGAATTCCACGAGCTGCCAAAGATCGACATTATCCTTCTCTCGCACGCGCACTTCGATCATATCGACACGCGCACACTGCATTGCTTCGACGCGTCGCCGAAAGTCATCACTGCTCCCGGTACGCGAGACTTACTTCGATGGACACGCTTGCACCATGTCACAGAACTGCATTGGGCCGAGCAAACATCGCTGCATGCTTCCGCGGGCAAGATCGACATTGTCGCCGTGCCGGTAAAACACTGGGGCGCCCGACGAGGGCGGCGCGACTTCCATCGCGGCTATAACGGTTATTTGCTGGAACGAAAAGGGCGGCGCATTCTTTTCGCCGGCGACACCGCTTTTACGAATAGTTTTGCTGAATTGCGTGGCCACGGAGCGATCGACCTAGCGATCATGTCCATTGGCGCTTACAATCCGTGGATTCATTCCCACTGCACGCCCGAGCAGGCGATTGAAATGGCTAGTGCCGCAGGCGCGCGTTTCATCATGCCGGTGCATCATCAAACATTCCGACTCAGCTTCGAGCCGTTGCGAGAACCGATAGAACGTTTCGAAGCCGCACTGCGAAAAGAGCCAGAGCGAATCGCGCTGCGCGAAATTGGCGAGACATTTGTCTTGCCCTTGTAGCTGGTCTTGTGTCAAACACCCGGGGATGCAATGTTTGCCCGATCCGCGCCGACGTAGCTCAGCTGGTAGAGCAGCGGTTTCGTAAACCGCAGGTCACGGGTTCGAATCCCGTCGTCGGCTCCATTAACACACGATGAATTTGGCAGTCTCCGAGCAATCCGTCTCGATCATCGTTCCCACCCTGAACGAGGAGGAAAATATTGAGCCACTCGTCTCACAGATTACGGCTTGCGCGGTCCCTTTTCAGGAAATTCTATTTGTGGATGATCATTCCACCGATGCGACCCGCGATAGGATTCGAGCCCTCGCGGAGAGTCATCCGATTCGCTTGATCGATCAAGACGGATCCGACCCGGGGCTGGCCGCGGCGATCATGTCGGGTGCGCGCGTCGCGCGAGGGGAAATTCTTCTTGTGATGGACGCAGACCTGAGTCATCCGACCGAGCGGATCAAGGATTTACTGGCACCTTTGCTTGCTGGCACGGCGGATATGGTAGTGGGAAGTCGCTACGTCAAAGGCGGATCGACACCCGGTTGGCCGTTGTGGCGGCGGATCGTGTCGCGCGTAGCCGCGGCGCTAGCTTATCCACTTACAAGAGTGCACGACTCGATGGGCGGTTTTTTTGCCATTCCGCGTTCGCGATTGTTGGAACTAGCGCCACCGACAAGCGGATTCAAAATTGTTTTTGAGACGATTGTGCACGGCAACGGCGCGCTGCGCGTCCGTGAAATTCCGATCGCCTTTCGCAATCGTATCTGGGGAAAATCGAAAATGTCCTTCGGCGTTGCGCTACGGTTTTCTCTGCGATGGCTGCATGCGATGCTTCGCCATATTGTACCTAGACGATCTGGTTCTTTACAAACTGCAAGATTCGCAACGCGCAAGATGCCGATGAATCCCGAGAGTCTTCGAGTTGACTGATCTGCAGATCAGTCACGTCACAAGCGAGGAGGTAGCGGGGTGGATCTGGCTGCCGGCTTGTTGCTTGTAGCGCCACAGTTCGATCGAAAGCCCGATAAATAGCAGCAGCGCGGCCAAAAATGTATTGCCGTAAAGCTGCGCGCTGCGCGGAAATGGCAAACCGAGCGCAAGAAGCGTAAGCGCCGGCAAACTCCAATACAAAAGAGCTGCGCCTTTTCCAACAAGCAGGCGCTGTGTCACGACCGAGAATGGCAGCATGAGCCAGCAAAAGAAATAACCAAACGCAAACGGCGTGACCATCAACATCATTAGAACGAGCAGAGCGAATTCGATTCCGTCGCTCTCAGGTGTTCGCATGGCGCGCCGGGGCATCACTACGACGAATAAGATGCCCAACGCAAGTGCTACGGCGACGATGATTCCATTGATGGTTGCAAATTTCAGATCGGCGAAGTTTACATAAATTGGCCTGTGCGGTGCGGAAGCGGCATCAGCATCCACATGTCGCAGCAGCCGATTAGCCACGCCAATAAGCGATTGATTCTTCCAGGTATAACTGCGCATCGGCCGCTGGGCTACAGCCTTCGCCTCGTATTTCAGCATGCCGGCGCTCCACTTCTCAAAGTCCTGCCACGCACGATCCAAACCGCGGAATGGTGCTGGCAAAATGAAAAGTAAAAACGCTAGCGTGACGATTAGACTGGCCACGGCTTTCCAATAACCCCGGTAAACCAGATAAATAATCGCGATGACTGGAAACGCCTTGATTGCGGCGGCAAGCGCAATCGACACGCCAGCAGAAATCTCCCGGTTTGTGCGGAGTGCAACAAAAGCGCCAAGCATCAGCGCAAGCAAAACCAGATTCGGCTGACCGAGATGGTAGCTGGACCAGACGTAAACGACCACCAGCAGATTGGGAATCAGATACAGCCATGCATTTTTGTGATTGCGCGGGCCGGCGGCGAGAAGCGCCGCCCACCGGGCGCTGTAAAACCATGCGACCGAGTTGATCGCGACGAGCAAAAGAATTAGTCCCGCTTGTCCCAGCAAACTCGTGCTCGCCAGAAACAGCGCACAAGGCGGCGGATACATGAAATCGTACTTCCCAGAGCGGAAGACAAAAATTTCCTCTCCGGCGAGCAGCTGTTTCCCAGTGTCGTACCACAGTTTGTAATCCCGGATGCTGCCGCCCCGGAAATAATGGAGCAGGGGGGCAGCTGAAAACGCAATTGCCGTCACAAGAAAGATCGACATCAACACGCGAAACCCTACCGGGCTATTTACTCGGCGATTGAGGGCAGCCCAATTCGCCATCATCTCCCCATTCTTCACGCGTTCCGAAGGGTTGCAGCGATCGGTGCACACGCTTTATGCCACTCAGTGCTCTGCTCAAACGCGTGCGCGATTTGCAAGATACGCGCTTCGTCCAGCGGTTTTCCTAACAATTGCAGACCAATCGGCAACCGCTTCTCGTCGATCTCCGCGAACCCACACTGCACGCTGATTCCACAAATTCCGGCCAGATTCGCGGGGCAGGTGAAAATATCGGTTAGATACATTTGCAGCGGATCAGCGGTGCGTTCGCCAAATTTGAATGCTGGCACCGGAGAGGTCGGCGAAATCAAAGCATCGGCTTTCTCGAATACTTTTGAGAAGTCCTGGCGGATCAGCTCGCGCACTTTTTGCGCGCGCAGGTAGTAGGCATCGTAATATCCAGAACTCAAAACATAAGTGCCGAGGATGATGCGGCGTTTTACTTCTGGTCCAAACCCTTCTTCCCGGGTGCGGCCATAATGATCCAGCAAATCTTTTGGATTTTCTGTCCGGTATCCGTAGCGGACGCCATCGAAGCGCGCGAGGTTGGCGGAAGCCTCCGCCGTCGCGAGAATGTAGTACACCGCCGTCGCATATTCCGTGTGCGGCAACGAGACATCGACGATCTCTGCGCCCAACGAATTTAAGTGTTTCACCGCTGCATCGATCGCTGTTTTCACCTGCGGGTCAATCCCTTCGACCATATACTCCTTCGGCAGGCCCAACTTCACGCCGCGCAAATCGTGATCCAGCGCCACTGCGTAATCGGGGACCGGTTCATCAAGAGACGTGCTGTCTTGTGGGTCGTGACCAGCAATCGCATTCATGATGAGCGCGGCGTCGCGAACGGTTTTTGTCAGAGGACCGATTTGATCAAGCGATGACGCGAAGGCCACCAGGCCGAATCGCGAAACTCGGCCATAAGTCGGCTTGAGACCGACGATGCCTGTGAGAGCAGCTGGCTGCCGAATTGAGCCACCGGTATCAGTGCCCAGCGCGCCGAATGCTGTATCGGAGGCGACCGCCGCGGCTGAGCCGCCGCTAGAACCACCCGGCACGCACGACAATTCCCAGGGGTTTCGCGTTAACTTGATGCCGGAGTTTTCAGTGGACGAGCCCATGGCGAACTCGTCCAGATTGGTTTTGCCGAATGGAATTGCGCCGGCAGCGCGCAATTTTCCAATCACCGTCGCGTTGTATGGCGCCCGATAACCGCGCAAAATTTTTGACGCGCAGGTGCAGGGTTGGCCCGCTACGCTAATGATGTCTTTAATCGCGATCGGCACGCCGCCCAGCGGAAGATCGACGTTCGCTTTCTCGGCTTCTTTGGCGGCAGCTTCAAAATCGAGCGAAAGATAAGCGCCAACTTCACGATCGACGATCTCAATCCGATCCCGCAAGGCCTCGAGCAATTCGCGGGGTGAAACTTCCCGCTGTCGCAGCAACGATTGGAGCTCGGCGATGCCCAGCGCCGGCAGATCTTTTGCCGTCATTCCACGACCTTCGGGACGATGAAAAGGCCGTCTGTCTGGCGCGGCGCATTGCTCAATGCCTCTTCCGCCGTAAACCAATCCCGTGGCGCGTCTTCGCGAAAGACATTGAAAATTGGGACGCCATGCGCGGCAGCTTCTACGCCGCTTACATTTAGTTCGCGAAGTTTTTCCACGTACTTTAAGACGTCGCCGAGCTGCTTCTGGAACAGCTCCGTCTCCGCTTTGGTCAGATTGAGCCGCGCCAGTCTGGCGACGTATGCAACGTCGAGATCGGAATCTCTGGCCATGGTTCGCTGGTTAAAAAGGCAGATGAGTCACTAACCAGATCACCGCAAAGGCAAACGCGACCAGAAGAAGCAGAAAAACCCACCTGCCCTCACGTCTTTGTTTGCGCAGCGGACGCGGCCGCCGCCTCTTTCTGCTTTGATCGATGTAAGGCTCGTCTGGTGCGATCGAGAACTGCAATCGTTTATCAATCAGGTCAGTTTCTCCGCGCGGTTCTCCACGCACTGCTTCAGATCCGCCTTGCGTGGCCCGCGACGTGCCAGCAATCATCCGCTCAAGCTCCTCGACCCGCGTGCGCAGCTCCGCCTCGCGACGGGTTAATTCCTCTTGCCGATGGCGAAGTGGTGAAGCCGGCTTAGGCGAACGACGAAACATCGTCATCACCGGCTGGCCATCCAGAGGAAAAGGGCAAGAGCGATCGCGCCAAAAATGATCAGCGGCAAAGTGAGTGCGATGCCGATCCGCACCCAGTGAAAAAATGAGCGCCCTTCTTCGCCGTGGTAAGCATCCGACGTGACGTCAGGTAATGCCGCATCGCCGGCGCTGTCGCTTGTTGCCTGTAATCGGCTGCGCTGCTCGCTGTACTCGGTGCGCGCCTCATCCACTGTGCTCAACGCCCGGCTCAACTCCTTGTGCAAATCGTCCGGGTTCCAGCTTTTTGGATCGATTGCTTCAATTAATTCCAGGTGCTGACTGAAACTCTCTCGAGTCGCACGGATCTGCTCGAGGCGCTTTTGCGTGTTGTACGCTTCCCGCTCAAGCACGACCAGCGATCGCGTTAGCTTGTCAGTCATTTCCGCGCGGCCCCGGTCCAATTCCTCCTGCCGGCGACTCAGTTCTTCGAGCTCGCGCTTTTGTTTTTCGATCTGTTCCTGCTGGCGCTTGAGCTGGAGCAGTTGCTCCTGCGCTTTTTGCACTTGCGACTCGAGATGTTCAACAGAGACTGCTTCGTCCTCTCTTAGTTCCAGCATTTGTTCGATCGGTCGAATTTTTTCTGGCATAACAAGCTAACTTACTGCGGCCCACTCGATCCAACGCCGCCCGGCGGCATATTAGTTTACGCTCTTCAGAATTCCAGATATTTCGAAAAGGAAATTTTATCTCGCGTCCGAGTGGCAAGGCGCGAGCGCCAGGCGCGCCGAGCTAACGCCCCGGCATCATCTCCAGCAAGACGCCTCTGAAATACTCTGTTTCCGGCAACGTCGGAAGTACTGGGTGATCAAGCGCCTGGTCGAACCGCCGTAATTTTCTCGCCGAGCGCCGCGCATCAACCAGCGCGTCGGTGATTGTTTGCAAAAACGCCGCGTCGCTTACATGATGTGAACAGGAAAACGTCGCAAGCAAACCATCTTTCGACAGAAGCTTGAACGTGCGCATGTGCAGTTCGCGATAGCCGCGCAACGCGTCGCGTAGCCCGCTCTTCGTTTTCGTAAACGATGGCGGATCGAGAATGATCAAATCGTATTGCGCTTCCGCTTTCCCGGCTGCGCGCAGAAATTGAAAAACGTCCTGATGGATCCAGCGCACGTTTAATTCGTTTCGGTTGGCGTTCCGCATCGCCGCCGCGACATTTTCTGAGCTTTCTTCCACACCAGTCACTTCGGCCACACCGGCTCGCGCGCAGACGAGCGCAAATGCGCCTTGATTCGCAAAACAATCGAGCACGCGCCGCTGTTTAGCGCATTGCGCGACGACTTTATAGTTATGCCGTTGATCGAGGTAAAAACCGGTCTTCTGCCCGTGTAAAAGATCGACTTCGAATTTCACGTCTTGAAGCTCGATCACGATGGGCGCTGACGGCGCGGTCCCTGCCAAAACGCCAGTCCGCCGCTCCAATCCTTCCGCTTTGCGAACCGGCGCGTCGTTTCGCTCGATGATGGTAACTTTTTCCCCGAAAAGATCGACAATCGCCCGCGCGATTAAGTCCCTCCGCATGTCCATCGCCAGCGTGAGCGTCTGCAACGCGAAACAATCGCCGTAACGATCGATGATGATACCGGGTAAGCCATCACTCTCACTCCAAACAACGCGGCGCAGTTTTGGATCGATATTGCGCCGGTCACGGTATTCCGAGGCCTGCGCGATGCGTCGTTTGTAGAAATCGAAATCGAGATCCTGTTTCCGCCGCGAGAAACGCCGTGCCACGATTTGCGATTTCGAATTGTAAATCGCGCTGCCGATCAAGTGATCGCCACCATCTTTCAGCGAGATCACGTCGCCATTGACCGGTTTCCCGAAAACCTTGAGCACCTCGCTGGAAAATACCCAGTCGTGCCCATGCAAAATTCGCGCTCGCGGTTTGACGACGATTCCGGGCATACTACAAAGTGATCAGTGATCGGTGAATAGTGAACAGTTCGCTGGGAAATCACCGCTCACTGATCACAGATCGCGGTTCACATTCTGCTTATGCAACCAGCATCGCAAACTTCCATCGATCTTCCGGGGATCAGAAAACTGCGAAGCGGCAAGGTGCGCGAAGTTTTTGACCTGTGCGAGACACTCCTCTTCGTTGCCACCGATCGGCTTTCTGCATTTGATGTGGTTTTGCCGGATCCGATTCCGCACAAGGGCGCGGTGCTGAATCAACTTTCGGCATTTTGGTTTAGGCGCTTCGATACAGTCGACAATCACTTTGTCACCGCGGACTTCGACGAGTTCCCTAAAGAGTTGCAATCATTCCGGGAACAGCTGGCAGGCCGCTCGATGATTGTTCGCAAAACGAAACCGCTACCAGCGGAATGTGTGGTGCGCGGTTATCTGGCCGGCTCAGGTTGGAAAGAATATCGGGAATCGCAAAGTGTTTGCGGGATCAAATTGCTGGGTGGTTTGCAGCTCGCTTCGCAATTGCCAGAACCAATCTTTACGCCGGCGACAAAGAGCGAATCCGGTCACGATCTCAACATCGGCATGGACGAGTGCCGGAAAATTTTGGGCGACGAAATGGCCGAACGAGTGCGCGAATTGAGTTTACAAATTTACAGTGCCGGGCGCGACCACGCCGCGCAGCGCGGGATCATCGTTGCTGATACAAAATTCGAGTTCGGCGTTGTCGATGGAGAATTGCTTTTGATCGATGAAGTGCTCACGCCCGATTCATCACGCTTCTGGCCGCGCGATCAATACGTCGTCGGCCAGAGCCCGCCGAGCTTCGATAAACAATTTGTGCGCGATTATCTGGAAACGCTCGACTGGGACAAAACGCCGCCAGCTCCGAAATTGCCAGAAGATGTCATTGCGAAGACATCCGCCAAATACGTCGAAGCCTTCGAACGATTGACGGGCAAGAAGTTAGGGTAGCGAGCCTGCCTGAAGTGAAAAGGCTTTCTGTCGTCGCACTCCTTCTCGCTGTTTGCTGGGTCCGCGCGGAATTGCCGCCACTTATCCCGCGGGAAATCTTGTTCGGCAATCAGGCGCGGACGGATCCGAAAGTGTCGCCGGACGGTTCCCAACTGAGCTGGCTGGCGCCGGACAAAAACAATACGCTGAATGTTTGGACGAGCGCGCTCGACGGCGGAAACGCCCATTGCCTGACTAACGAAACAGGCGATCCGATTGAATGGTACACGTGGGCCGCAGATGGGAAACACATCCTTTATCTCCACGACAATGCTGGCGACGAGATTCCGCACCTTTTCTCGGCTGACCTAAGGAGCGGCAACGTGCGCGATCTCACTCCGTTTCGCGGTGTGCGCGCGCAAAACGTCCTGACTGATTCGCGACATCCAGAATCCGTCCTGGTTGCACTCAACTTGCGCGACCGGAACGCATTTGACATGTATCGGGTGGATCTCCAAACGGGCGCCATCACTCTCGAAGCTACCAATCCCGGCGACGTGCTTACGTGGAAGGCCGATAACAATTTTGTCATTCGCGCCGCCACAGCTTTCGAGGGGAAAACTGGCCGGACGATTATCCGCGTGCGCGATGCGGCCGACAAACCGTGGCGTGACCTTGTGGTGATGCCTTTTGAGCGGGCACTCTTTGCCGGACAGGTCGTGAACGGCTCGCTCATTGCCGGTTTTGATCCCGATGGCAAAAGCCTGTTGATCGATTCTGCGCTGCATTCGGACAAGGGCAGATTGGTGCGGGTCGATTTGCAGGATGGTCACGAGCTCGAAGTCATCGCCGAAGATCCGCGCTGCGACGTGGCATTTGTCGATGTTGGCCGCCTGGGAATGGAGGCGAGCGTGATTTTGCATCCCGTCACCGATGCGCCGCAAGCGGTCGAGTTCGATTACACCACGCCGCACTGGTCTTTCCTCGATCCCAAATTGAAAGTGGATTTCGAGATGATCAGCCGCGAAGTGCCGGGCTTTATCGATCTCGTTAGTCGCGACAACGCCGATCATGTCTGGATCGTAGCGTCGCGCCGCAGCGACGCGCCAGCCACGTATTACAAGTTTGACCGCGACACGAAAAAACTGAACCAGCTCTTCACCGAGAATCCTGCTTTGGCCAAATTCGCTCTCGCGCCGAAGAAACCGGTGATCATCAAAACGCGTGACGGACTGGAAATGGTCAGTTACCTAGCGATTCCGCCAAAAGTGGAGCCGAAGAAGCTTCCTCTAGTTCTTCTCATCCATGGTGGCCCTTGGGACCGGGATTCTGACAACTACGACCCCGAAGTTCAGTTTCTCGCCAACCGCGGTTATGCGGTCCTGCAAGTGAACTATCGCGGCTCGACCGGTTTCGGCATCAAGTTCTTCAATGCTGGCAACCTTGAGGTTGGGCTTGGGATGGTGGAAGACCTTTTCGATGCAGTGCGTTGGGCCGTGGATCAAGGGATCGCTGATCCAAAACGAATCGCGGCGATGGGCGGGTCGATGGGAGGTTTTGCGACCTTGCGCTCGCTGGAAATACGGCCTGATCTCTTTGCGTGTGGCGTTGATGAATGTGGGCCAGCCGACGAAGCCGTGAGCTTTCGTTCTTCTCCCAAATACTGGTCGAACATATTGGAGCGCTGGCGACGGCGCGCAGGAGATGCCGATCACGACGAGAACTGGAACCGAAAAATCTCGCCGCTTTATCATGTCGATGCGATCCGCGCGCCGCTTCTCATCGGCCAGGGCAAAAACGATCCTCGAGTCACAATGGCTAATGCTGACGCGATGGTTGGTGCGTTGCGCAAAGCAAAACGTGAAGTGACCTACGTGGTCTATCCGGACGAAGGGCATGGTTTCGCTCGTCCGGAAAATCAACTCGATTTCTACGGCCGCGTTGAAGAGTTCCTTGCCAAACATCTCGGTGGTCGCGCGGAACCATGGAAGAAGATCACCGGCTCAACTGCGGAACTAAGGTAGGGCGGGACCGTCGGGCGCGTCGCAACGGACGGCTCGGTGATCCGTCTCTATCCGAGTAACTCGCTCACGAGTGATTTCTCTTCCTTCAGTTCAGAAATCGACTTGTCGATCTTTTCGCGGCTGAATTCGTTGATCGGAAGTTGTTGCACGATCTCCCATTTGCTGCTGCGCACGCGAACCGGGAACGATGAGATCAATCCTTCCTCCACGCCGTAACTTCCATCCGAACAAACTGCCACGCTGTGCCAATCGTCACCCGGCGTGTCGTTGGCCAGCGAACGCACTGTATCAACGATCGCATTCGCGGCGGAGCCGGCGGATGAAAGGCCCCGTGCCTTGATTACCGCGGCACCACGTTGCTGCACCGTCGCGATGAATTTCTCTTTGAACCATTTTTCGTCGCCGATCACTTCATTGGCCGGTCGATTGTCGATCCGCGCGTTGTAAAAATCTGGATACTGCGTGGAGGAATGGTTTCCCCAGATCGTCATGTTGGTCACGCGCGCGATTTCCACGCCAGCTTTGTGCGCAAGTTGCGCCCGTGCCCGGTTCTCGTCCAGCCGGGTCATTGCAAACCAGCGATCGCGCGGGATCTCTTTTGCGTTGTTCATCGCGATCAGACAGTTCGTGTTGCAGGGATTTCCGATTACCAGCACGCGCACATCGGCCGCGGCGTTTTTTTCCATTGCCTGACCTTGGCCGATGAAAATTTTGCCGTTGATCCCGAGCAAATCTTTTCGCTCTATTCCGGCTTTGCGCGGGACGCTGCCGACGAGCAACGCCCAATTGATGTCGCGGAATCCCTCATCCAGATCGGCCGTTGGCACAATCGATTGGAGCAAGGGAAATGCGCAATCGTGCAATTCCATCACCGCACCGTCGAGCGCGCCGAGCACACTCGGGATCTCAATCAGATGAAGAATAAGCGGTTGACTCGGTCCAAACATCTCGCCTGAGGCGATACGAAAAATCAGCGCGTAACCAATCTGCCCGGCGGCGCCGGTGACCGCGACTTTAAGTGGCGACTTCATGGTTCAATTAGCCACAGATGAACACGGATAACACACAGATTTTTGATGCTGCTTTCACTCTTAGTCATGCTTCTGCTCGATACTGGATGCTTGATCCTGGATAGGCAGAACAGCGCGGCGAGGAAAATCCAGCATTGAGAACCCAGCATCGAGCATTGCGATTCAAAGCTTACACCCGTCCCGTTTTCTCCAGCAGCTGATGAATCAAATGCATTCGCCTTCGCACGTTCGGGCTCGCGCGCAGCTGTGCAACGCTCCGTTGCATCCTCCGTGTCCAATTCCATTGCGTTTTTGTGCCGGGAACATTGAAGCGATATTTGCGTGCCAGTAGATCGGTGATCATCACGATGGCAATCCAAGCATTACTTCTGAAAAGCGCTTCCATTATCGCTGGATAGAAATCTTTTTCGAAATCGGACTTGCTCGCCACGGCCAATCCCTCCTGCGCCGGATCGATCTTTGGGGCTAGACCGGCGAAGCGGGCAATTTTTTCCAGTTCGAATCTGGACTGGTCTGATGTGGCCGTTGCACGCTCGAAAGCTTCTTCCCATAAAGCGCGAAGTGGCTTGTGATCGTGAGTGGCATAAGTCGCGACCGAGAGCCGTTCGTATTTATCTCCAGGCGTGATTTCCCCATCTGAAGTTTCCCACTGCGGGATTTTAAAGCCGGCGATGCCGAGTGAGCGCAGGCTTGGCCGCACATAATCCGGCACCATCCCAAGGTCTTCACCGATTACCCGGGTGGCGCCGGCTTCTTCCAACACAACACGCAGATATTTCTCGCCGTCGCCTTTGTTCGCTTCGCAGTTTTCAGGCGTTTGGTCGTCACGGGGAACAAAATGCGGAGCGCGGCCGCTGGTTCGCTTCAGCATTTCGCCTTGATCGAGCGGGAGAAACTGCTTATTCCTCCGCGGCCGCCACGGGAAGGCGTAGATGCGATAAAATCCCAGAACATGATCGATACGAAAGAGATGAAAAATGCGTCGGATCGCACGGATGCGTTGCCGCCACGACTCGAAGTTGTTCGCGCCCATTCGATCCCAGCGATACAGGGGGATGCCCCAGTTCTGGCCCCATTTCTGCGTGAACGCGTCGTCCTTGAAATGCGGTTCGGGCGGCGCGCCACCCGACCACTCGAGCATGAATTCATCCGGCCGCGCAAAAACGTCTGCGCTATAATAACTGACGCCAAATGGAATATCACCCATCAGCGCCACGCCGTGTGCTTCGGCGTATGACTTCATCTCCCGCCATTGTTGATGCGCTGTCCACTGTACATAGGAAAAAAAAGATTGGCGCTCGATGATGGTCTTCTGACGGTCTGGCGGCAGATCGTGCAGCCACGCCTTCGCTCGTTGGATTGATTGATGTTGTGCCGGCCAACCGTTCCACGCCGGGCTCTCGCCGTTCTGCTCCATCAGTGCTCGGAAAAATACGTAATCGTGCAACCACGCCGCTTCTTCTTCGCAAAATTTTCGAAAGGCAGTCCGTCGATCTTGGTTGGCACGAGCGGAAAAATTGGCGAATGCCTTTTCCAGCAGGCGTCGCTTTAGTTTTTTAACGAGGCGATACTTTACTCCGCCGCGGCGCAGCTTGGAAAGACTTGTCCTGAGCGGAGTCGAAGCATCGGCCCGCTTGGCGGCGGGTGGGACCACCTCGCCAAGAGCAAAATCAACGTCTTGGCGCGTTAAATCTTCAGGCGAGTCTGGGCCCAAATAGAGCGTGGTCGGCTCAATCGCCATGGCGCTGATGGCGTTGTAAGGACTGTTGTCGGATCCGGTCTCGTTGATCGGCAGCAGCTGAACCAGCTTGAACCCAATCCCTGCGATCCAATCGATGAACTCTCGCAGCGCAGAAACATCGCCGACCCCAAGATCGTTCTCGCCGCGTAGCGCAAACAGCGGCACAAGCACGCCTGCGATCCGATTGTCCGGAGACAAATTCATTCTTCAGCCACAGGTGAACACGGATGAAACACAGATTCAGAAGACCAGACGTTTATACTCAACTTTGGCGCGACCGAAGTTTATCAACATTCCCACCTTAATCCCGGTCGCTTTCAGCTCGTTAAGCACTTGGGCTTCGTCACGTTTGTCGTATTGAGGAGACACCTTGATTTCAATGATTACGCAGTCGTTTACAATCAGACAGCATCGTAATCACCTACAACAGTGTCCTTGTATCGTACCGTAAGTCGCTTTTCCAAGTCGGCCCTCACGCTGCGACGGAGCAGTTCCACTTGAAGAGCTCTTTGGTAGACGCGCTCAAGAAATCCGTAGCCCAGGTGTCGATACACTTCGAAGGCGCTCCCGATGATTGCCTCGGTGATGTCCTTGTACGGAAACTGCTTTTCGTTCTCAGATGCGACTTCGAGCATTATTTATCTGTGTGGATCTGTGTCTATCTGTGGCCTCCGGATTAGCTTCTTCGCACCTGCCAGTCTTCGACGAGTTCGCTGGGAATCTCTTGGAGAAAACGCGACGGCCGTTGGAACACATCGCCGTAGCCTCCGCTTAAGCGCAGCTGCGGGTAGGTCAGATAAAGTTCGTCGCGAGCGCGCGTGGTCGCGACGTAGAAAAGCCGCCGCTCTTCCTCGAGCGCCCCGCGTGTGTCGAGGGAACGGCTGCTCGGGAACATTCCATCGGTCAGCCAAATCACGAACACAGTGTGAAACTCGAGACCCTTCGCCTGGTGCACCGTAGAAAGGTTCACCGCTTCTTTGTCGCTCGTTTGATTTGGCGCTGCTTCGGCATCTACATTGCTGATCAGCGCCAGTTGCGAGAGAAATTCGTGAACATCTTTGAACTGGCGCGCGAACACCGCGAGTTGATTCAAATCTTCGCGACGCAATTCGTAGTTTGCGAAATTCACTTTCGCATAATCATCGTAAATCGCTTCCACGATCGACATGATCATTTCTGATGGCGCATTTGGTTCCCCAGCAGGCGCGATCTCGTCGAGCGTATGCGCGAGTTGCTGCCATGCTTTCTTCGCTTTCACCGGAACGCTCATAGCCATCAGGCGTTCGCCAAAGTTGTAGCCGGGGTGGCTGACCCCGGTTGATGCTCGCGTATTTTGGCGTCCGGGATCACCGATGCCAACTACAGCGGTCAGCGCATTTTCCCACTCGCGCCAAAGAGTATCTGCGGTGCGATTGCCGATGCCGGGCAACAGTTTCACCATCCGCTTGAATGCAACTTCGTCACGTGGATTGGCAACGAAGCGAATGAAAGCAGTGACATCCTTGATGTGGGCCTGCTCGAAGAAGCGAATTCCGCTGGTGATTTGATAGGGAATCCCACGGCGGGATAATTCCAACTGCAGTTCGATCGCGTGATAGTGCGCGCGATAGAGCACGGCGATGTCCCTAAGATCCACGCCTTCATCGCGCAACTCGAGAATACGCTGAGCGATAAATTGCGCTTGCTCGCCCGCATCGTTGAGTGCGACTAGGGCGGGCTTCACAGCGTTGGATTGGCGCGTTGCGCTCAAGTGTTTGTGGAACTGTTGAACGTTTGCCGCGATTGCCGCGTTCGCGACCTCCAGAATTTCCGGAACGCTGCGGTAATTCATCTCGATCTTAAACACCCGTGCGTCCGGATAGCGTTTCGGAAATTCGAGAATGTTTTGAAAGTTCGCGCCGCGCCACGAGTAGATCGATTGCGCATCATCGCCGACGACCATCACATTCCGGTGATCCCGAGCGAGAAGATCGACCAAATCAGCCTGGATCTTGTTCGTGTCCTGATATTCATCCACGAGAATGAATTGAAATTGCCGCCGGTAAAATTCAGCAATGCGCTCGTGGCGCTGAAACATCGTCAACGTCTTTTCCAGCAGGTCATCGAAATCCATGGAGTTGGTCGCTTTTTTCTTTTTTTCATAGCGATCATGGACGTCTTTGATTTTTTCGAGCAGTGGCAGGAAATAGGGAAACTTTTCCGCAAGCAACTCTGCTAATGGCTTCTCTGTGTTGACGACAAAACTGAAAATTTCGGCGAGCACGTCGCCTTTTGGGAACCGGATTTCCTTCGGATCAATTCCCGCGCTGGCTATCACCACGTCGATCAAATCCTTTTGATCTTCCCGGTCCATGATGGTGAACCCGCTCGAATAGCTCAGAGCGCTTCCGTGCCTACGCAGGATTCGATTGCCCACCGAATGGAATGTCCCGCCCCAAATTCCGCTCGCGTCCATCGGGAGCAAATTCGCGACGCGGTTGAGCATCTCGCGCGCGGCCTTGTTTGTGAATGTTAGTAACAGGATGTTCCGCGAATCGATCCCGTTCTCGAGCAAGTAGGCGACGCGATAGGTGAGCGTGCGCGTTTTACCCGATCCCGCGCCGGCGATCACCAGAAGTGGGCCCGGCGGCGCGGTCACGGCCGCGAGTTGCTGCTCATTCAGCTCAGCGGCGTAATCGACGTGAATTGATGTCGATCCTGGCGCGCGTTGTAGCGTGTATTGACGGGACATTAGCGATTGCGGAAAGCGGATTGCACGAAAAGAGACCGCAGCACTCCTCTTGACGCAAACTAATATAGCCTAGCCAGAATCGCGCCGCGCTGGCGCGACTACAACGTCTTCAGAAAATCGAAGTGGGCCTCCGCCGCCTCTAAATTTCAGATTCGTCGGCACGAGTGTCGAGGCTATTCAAATGAAGCTCCGCATACTCGCCAGCGCGCAACGCTGCGACGCGCGAGACAATTTTCTCGGCGTTCAGCTTGAGTCTTGGCCAGCTCGCGAAAGGTAAAATGAGCACAGCGAGCTTACGGCCCGGCAGATTTTGTTGAGTCCGCAACGCCTGATCCGTTGTAATGAGCAAGTCGAACTCCTTCTCAGCAGCATCAAGCAATTCACCGTTCGAAAGCGTGGACCAACCCATTTCTGCCGCAGTTGCGACCTTGTGCGCGCCGAGATAATTGCGCAGTGGAACTGGCGTTCCTTGATCAAAGAGAACGCGCACCGAGGTTAACTAACTGCCAAACTTTCTTCTGCGAAAGCTAGTACTGCGATTACTTGCTCACGATTCACCCCAGGAAACCACTCGAGAAACTGATCGACTGTTGCCCCAGATTCCAGATTCTCAAAAAGGGCTTTCACCGGCACCCGCGTGTTTTTGAATCGCCAGACGCCGCTCAGCGTATCTGCCGAACGCTCTACTGCTGAGCATGCGGTCCAATCGATCATGCAACAAAGTTAAACGCCCGCGGTCGCAGCGCAACCGGTCCCGCCGCGTAATCATATCCATAGCTGCAATCTCTTGGTAGGGGCGATTCACCTCAATTGCCCAGGGCGGTTCGGGGAACCGCCTGGGTACGCCGGTTTTCATAAACGCCCAAGACCGACTCGGCACGGCTACTTCTTCGGCGCGTTTCAAAGACGAAATCAAGCCGATGGGCGAGGTGAGCGAAGCGATCCTCGCGCTTAAACCGGTTACGTTCCATTACAAGAAAGAGCTAGATCCCGATGGCACGCCGCAGTTTGGCCTCGTCGCTGAAGACGTGGCAAAGGTGAATCCCGCCCTAGTGACCCGCGATGCCGAGGGGAAAGTTTACACTGTGCGGTATGACGCGGTAAACGCGATGTTGCTCAACGAGTTCTTGAAGAAGCACCGCACTGTGCAGGAACAAAATCGCAAGATCCAGGCACAGGATGCGACCATCGCAAAGCTAAAATCCGGAATGGAGGTTCTCACCGCAACGGTGAAAGAGCAGGGATCGCAAATCCAGAAGGTGAGCGCAGAGCTAGAGCTGCAAGAGCCTGCGCCGCGAACGGTCCTGAACAATCAGTAAAAGGTGCGCCAGAGGTAAAGGGCGGTTCACCCGCCTTTGCTGTGCTACGGCGCGGCAGGCCCGAACCGTCTGGGCGATTGAAGTCAATCGCCCCTACCTAACGGCACCGCCGCGGGCTAACCCAGCGTTCACCTGCCGCCACGATCATGTTCGTCCTCGCGGTGCGATAGCGCATTTTGCGCGGCTCGCCCTATTATTCGAGCATTTTGCGACACCAATGTCGAAGAGCGCGAGCGCCCTCGAGCGCCTCTGTCGCCAGTTCTTGCGTGGCCGAAGCACCAGGATAGCGAAATTCGACTGCATATCTGTCGAGACGCGAAATCGTTGGGCTGAAACTTTCGGGAAACTCAAAACGTTTCGGCAGCAAGGCACTGAGCTCATTCAGGTCGTGCGTTTTTGGGAAAGGGACGCTGTTCTCGCAGAGTAGCGCTTTAAGGTACTTTTCGGCCGATTGCTGGGCAAGAAAGCAAACGAGATCGTAATTGAGCTCTTTGGTGGCATTCATTTCTCTCATCATGGAAATGAAGTCTGCCTCGGCTTTCTTGATCCATTCTGCTGTGTCAGGCCGCATAGAGGACACGTCCTTCGCGCATCACATCGCGCATAAACCAATCGTTCATCTGCATTCTCCTGCGCACTGTTTCTGGACTGCGGACGATGAGATCGAGGGCATAATTTCGCGGATGGACCCGGTTGGTGATCTCCGCAGCCGTGCGGGATGGGTGCTCGTCCGAAGCGATGATTACCATTAGATCGACATCAGAATCTGCCCTGGCATCGCCGCGCGCGTGCGAACCGAAAAGGATGATTCTTTCCGGGTGGAATTCGCGGACGATCTTGTCCGCGAGCGTCTGAATATCACTTAGTGATGGCATCTAGTTTAATCTAAACCCTTTGCACTATTGTCTTTGAATGCACGCGAAAGAACAGTTCTTATCCTTCGCG
>WNGQ01000318.1_pt1 | contig 69972 bp, 64 predicted proteins | sample 5407661 | NCBI WGS metagenome assembly WNGQ01 (sample SAMN13153382, study PRJNA577476) | soil metagenome | isolation source: 60 cm soil or saprolite under Garry oak tree replicate 2 | place: USA:California | collected 2016-06-15
GGAACTCGCCGATCGTCGGGTCGAGCGTGAAGCCGTGCACCCCCTGCCCCGTCGTGTACACCAGCATCGTGCTCGAGCCGTACAGGATGTAGCCCGCCGCGACCTGCTTCTTGCCCGCCTGCAGACAGTCCGCCAGCCCGGCCGGCTCGCTCCGCTTCGTCACCCGACGATGCAGCGAGAAGATCGTGCCGATCGAGACGTTGACGTCGATGTTGGTGGAGCCGTCGAGCGGATCGTACAGCACCACGTACTTGCCGGCGGGCTTGCCGGAGGGGACGGGGACCGGCTTGTCGTCCTCCTCGGACGCGGTCACGCACACGCGGCCGGTATAGTGGACGCTCTGGCGCACCGTCTCGTTCGCGAACAGGTCGAGCTTCTGCTGCAGGTCGCCCGAGACGTTGACCGCGCCGGCCGCGCCCAGGATGTCCGCCAAACCCGCGCGCCGCACGTGACGGGAGATGATCTTCGCGGCGAGGCAGATGTCGTACAGCAGGTTGGACAGCTCCCCCGTGGCCTCCGGGTGGAGCCGCTCCTGCTCCATGATGAACCGCTCAATCGTGATGACTTCCGACCCGTGCACCATGGCCGTCCGTGGCGAAAGTGATCGTGCCGTGCTCATCGGTCCGCAGAATCGTGATGCCGTGCCGCGCCAGCCGCTCCAGCACCTCGGGCGCCGGATGGCCGTAATGATTGCGGCGCCCCACGCTGATCACCGCCTCGTGCGGCCGCAGCTCGGCGAGCCACGCCTCCGACGTCGCGCTCCGCGAGCCGTGATGGCCCACCTTGAGCAGCTCCACCGGCCCCACCGTCCCCGCGAGCCGTCCCTCGACCGAGAGCCCCGCGTCGGCCTGGAACAACAGCCGCACCGCGCCGAACGTCACCCGCAGCACCACGCCGTGCTCGTTCACGTCGAGCGGCAACGCCAGCCACAGCGAGTCGGGGCTCAACACCTCGAGCGTTACACCGTCCACCTCGACCCGGTCGCCGGCGCGCGCCGCGTGCCAGCGGGCGTCCGACGCCTCGACCGCCGCCAGGAACTCGAGATACAGCGGCCGGCCGAGCGGCTCGCCAGGCTCGAGCACCAGCTCGGGGTCGAGCGCGTCCACGACCGCCGGCAACCCGCCCAGATGGTCGGCGTCGCCGTGGGTCGCCACCACCACCGCCAGCCGTCCCGCTCCCTGGCGGCGCAAGAAGGGCACTACCACCCGCCGTCCCGCATCGCTCTCGGGAGTGCGGGGGCCGCCGTCGATCACGATCCAACGGTGATTCGGCGTCCGCAGGACCGCAGCATCGCCTTGCCCGACGTCCAAGAAATGTACCGTCAAACACTGACAGTCGTCGAGCGGAACGACGTCGAGGACAGACGTCCAGAGGAGAACCGTGAAGGCGAACGCAACCCGCGCACCGATCAGCCAAGGTCGGCGAGGCGAGTGCCACAACCACCATGCCGCGACCGCCACGCCCGCCCAGAGCGCCGCCGCCTGCCAGCCCGCGGTCATCACGACGTGCCCGCCGGGTACCTGAGCGGCGCCCGTGGCGATGAGATCGAGCAGCGCCAGGGCCAGCCCCGCACCCGCGGCGAGCAACTGCGCGAGGCCGGCGAACGCCCACGACAGCACGAGCGCCAGCACGAGTCCGGGGACGGCGACGCCGGCGAGCGGGATCGCCACGAGGTTCGCGACCACGCCGATCGGCGCCACGGTGCCGAAGGCGAGCGCGGTGATCGGCGCGGTGACGAGCGTCGCCGCCAGGGCGGGCGCCACGAGTCGCAGCGCGCGGGGGGCACGCGCCGTGGCGCGGTCGGCCCAGATCACGGCGCCGATTGCCGTGACCGAGAGCCAGGCGCCCACAGAGTGCAACGCCCACGGATCCGCGAGCAGCAGCACTACGCCTGAGAGCGCGATGACGCCGCGCGGCGCCACGACGCGCTGGCGCAGCCGGGCCACCTCGCTCGTCACGAGCATCACGACCGCCCGCGTGGCGGGCGCGGGAAAGGCGAGCAGCCAGAGATATCCGAAGAGCAGCAGCGCCGCGGCCCCGGCTCGAGCGCGAGGGCTGAGCCCAAGCCGCCGCAGCACGAGCACCAGCCAGGCCGCGAGGAAGCCGACGTGCAGCCCCGAGATGGACAGGATGTGCGCCAGCCCGGCGCGCGCGTACCGCTCGCGAATATCGGCATCGAGGGTGACGTTGGGCGCGAACACCAGCGCGTCGACGAGCGGCGCGCGCGCGCCGAACAGCGCGGCGGCGCGCTCCGCCAGCCGGCCACGCAACGCCCCGCGGCCGCGCGGCGTCGGGTCGAGCTGGTGCGCCCGCCGCACGACCAGCACGCCACGCTCACCGAACCCCGTCCAGCGGCCCGCCACGACCCACGTCGTCCCGCCCGCGGCCCGGTATCCCTCGGGCCACCTGAGCCGCAGCGCGCCGCCGCACGCGCCCGGGACCACGTCCGCCTCGACGAGTCCGCCGCTCGCCGACGCAGGATCACCGAGCTGCACGATCGCCGCCTTACTGCTCCCTGCTCCCCGCTCCCTGCTCCATCTCCCGGCGCAGCTGTCGTCCCGCTCCCGCACCGCCGCCCCACCCCACAGGACGCCCGCCGCTGCCATGATTCCGAGGGCCGCGCCGAGCGGCGCCCGACGATGGAGCGCCGCGGCTCCCACCAGCACCGGCGCAACCACGTACCACGCGCCACGCACCTGAAACGCATCGAGGCCGGTCCACAGGCCGGCCCCGAACGCCACGCTGATCCAGAGAATCGGCGGCCGCATCAGAGTGGCCGCCTAGCGGACTACACGAGTTGCACCGGCTTGGCGCCGCAGCGCGGCGCGAGACCGACCTTGCGGAATCCTTCGAGCAGCACCACGTCGAGCTTGGCCTTCTCCTGGTCGCTCCCCAGCCGCAGCTCGGTGAGCACCTCGCCCTGTGACGTGGAGACGTAATGCGGTGACAGCCGGTTCACCGCGTACACCAGCACGTCGCCGCGACAGGCGTCGCAACCGCAGAACCGGGGCAGCTGGAGCCGTAGCTTTTCGTACTCCCGCTGCGCCACTTCCCAGGTCACGTTCGTTACCCCACGACGGCCAACTCCTGCGGCGCCTCGACCAGCCGCGCGCTGAAGGTCGACCCCGTCGTGCCGGTGAGGCGGACCCACTGGTAGGTCCCGATCCACCGGTCGGGTCCGGCGAGCAGCGCCACCTTGTTGGTCCGGGTGCGGCCCTGCAGCAGGTCGCCGCGCTTCGCCTTGCCCTCGACCAGGACTTCGTGCCTCGTGCCGATGAGCGCGACGTTCTTCTGACGGGCCAGGCGGCGCACCAGCGCCACCAGGCGCTGCAACCGCTCGCCGGCGGTCTCGTCCGCCACGGCGTCCTTGAGGCGGGTCGCGGGCGTCCCCTCCCGCGGCGAATACTTGAACGTGTAGGCGTCGTCGAAGCCGACTTCCTCGACGAGCGACAGGGTCTCCTGGAAGTCCTCTTCGGTCTCGCCGGGGAACCCAACGATGATGTCGGTCGTGAGCGCGATCCCGGGCACCGCCCGGCGCAGCGCCGCCACCACGGCGAGATAGCGCCCCCGGTCGTAGCGACGCAGCATCCGCTTGAGCACGCGCGAGCTACCGCTTTGGACCGGCAGGTGCACGTGCTCGCACACGGCGCGCGTCTCCGCCAGGGCCGCGACCACACGGTCCGAGAAATCCGTGGGATAGGGCGAGGTGAAGCGCACGCGCCGGATTCCCGCCACCCGTCCCACGGCCCGCAGCAGGTCGGCGAAGTCGTGCGTCCCGTCGTGATAGCTGTTGACCGTCTGCCCAAGGAGCGTGACCTCCGTGGTTCCCCCTGCCGCGAGGTCCTGCACCTCGCGCACCACGTCGCTCAACTTGCGGCTCCGCTCGGGCCCGCGCGTCATCGGAACGATGCAGAAGGTGCACCGATAATCGCAGCCGCGCTGCACCGTCACGAACGCCGACGCGCCGGCCTCCCGCACGGACGGCACGTCCTCGTAGTGCTCCCAGCCCCGGAACTCGACGTCCGCGGCGCGCTCCCCCCCCTCCCCCCGGGCGCGCGCGATCAGTTCGGGGAGCCCACGGTAGCCGTCGGGGCCGATCACCAGGTCCACCTGCGGCACACGCTCGAGCAGCCGGGCGCCGAGCCGCTGGGCCATGCACCCCACGACGCCGAGCACCCCGCCCGGCCGCTTGTAGGCCTTCAGTTCGCCCAGGCGCGAGAGCACCTTCTGCTCCGCGTGGTCGCGCACGGCGCAGGTGTTCACGAGCGTCACGTCCGCCTCGCCCGGGTCGGTCGTGCGGACGTAGCCCTCCCGCGCGAGGACGCCGAGCATCAGCTCGGCATCCGCGACGTTCATCTGGCACCCGTAGGTCTCGATATAGATGCGCGGCATCGTTAGCTGACCGTGATGTCGAAGCGGGGGCGACCGTCCCAGTCCGCGACAGGAAGATAGACGGAAAGGTAGTCCTCCGTGAGGACCTCGAGCCGTCCCGCCCCGCGCCCGCTCACGACGCCGTCGGCGCGCTGTCCGCAGCGGCGGCCCCGGTGGGCGCGTGCCTTTGCGTCGCCCAGTTCCCGCAACTCGCGCGCCCGATCGCGCACGACGGCGGGCCCGAGCCGCTCGCCCAGCCGCGCGGCCGGGGCGTCCGGCCGCACGCTGAACGGGAACACGTGGAGGTAGGTGAACGGCAGCGCTGCGACGAGCGCCAGCGTGGCACGATGATCCGCCGCGGCCTCGCCCGGAAATCCGGCGATGATGTCGGCGCCGAGGCCCAGCGCCGGCAGCCGCTCGGCGAGCCACTCGAGGCGCGCGCGGTACGACTCCGCCGTGTACCAGTGCCGGCCCATGCGCTTCAGGACCCGGTTCGAGCCCGATTGCAGCGGCGCGTGCAGGTGCGCGGCGAGGTTGCGGGGGGCGGCGATCAGCAGTCGCGCGATCGTGTCGTCGACCTCGGTCGCCTCAATCGACGAGAGCCGGAAGCGCACCTGGGGGACGGCGGCGATCAGGGCTTCGAGGAGCTCACCGAGACTCGACTGACCCCGGGCGCCAGCCCGGGGATCAACCAAACCCGGGGGCTCGGGATCGACCCCGGGCTCGCGCCCGGGGTCAGTCGCGCGATCCCGACCGTAGGTCCCGATATGCACCCCAGTGAGCACTATCTCGGCATGATGCTCCGCCAGCGCCTTGGCCTCAGCGACCAGCTCGGGAATGGCGCGTGACCGATTGCGGCCCCGCGCGATGGTGGTCGCGCAGAAGGTGCAGTGCTCGTCGCAGCCGTCCTGGATCTTGAGCCAGCCGCGGCACCTCACCCCCGTTCCCCCTCTCCGCGTGGCGGAGAAGGGGTCAGGGGGTGAGGCCGTGAAGCCGGCCGCCCGCAGCACGCGCGCGGGGTCGGCGCCGCCCACGACGGCACGCACCGCCGGCAGCGCGGCGATCGTGCCGTCGTCGAGCGCCGCGGCGCAGCCCATCACCACGGTCTCGAGCCGCCGCTCCTGGCGCCCGAGCCGGCGCACCAGGCGACGCAGCTTCGTCTCGCTCTCGTGCGTCACGGTGCAGGAGTTCACGACGGCCAGGTCCGCCACGGCGGGATCGTCCACCAGGACGGCGCCCTGGTCGGCGAACGCCTGGCGCACGACCTCGGTGTCGTACTGGTTCGCCTTGCAGCCGAAGGTGTGGAAGTAGACGTTCACGGCCGGATCGTCATGCCGACGAGCACCGTCCACACGTGCTCCTTGAGCCCCGCGCCGCTCCGCTCGAGCCGCTCCAGTCCCAGGTCGAGCAGCGCGCGCCCCTCCGAGAAGGCCCGCCCCGTCCCCACTGCGACCGCAAACTCGGTCGGGGCGGTGGTCGCGGAGCCGAACGGCATCTGGCCGCCGCGCACGCCGAAGCGGATCGGCGCCCGGGAGCCGACCTCGGCTCCCGCCGACCAGCTCCACGTGTCGAACGCTCCGGCCCCCGCGTCGGACCAGGAGCGCCACGCGACCGCGGCGGCGAGCCGCACGCTCGGGCTGGGCGCAAACCGCAGGCCGCCACCCGCCATCCGTGGGAGGTCGGTCTCGGCGGTCGTCGCTTCGCCGACCTTGGCGCGCAGCCGGCTGTCGCTCCGCGCCCACGCCGCGAGGCTCAACCCCGGCGCGAGCCCCAGCAGCGCGCTCGCCGACACCCCGAGCCCGTCGTAGCGCACTTCGGCGGTCTGCTTTGCCAGGGTATAGGTCGTGTCGTCGAAGCGGCGCTCGGCGGTCTCGCGCGTGGAGCCCGCGAGCACGTGCACGGCGGCGCCGAGCGCGAGGCGGGGCGACAGCCGGCTCGCGGCGGCGAGCCGCAGGTCCGTCACACTGCCGTTGCTCGTCAGCTCGTCGGTATAGGGCTGATTCACGCCCCGCAGCACGACCGAATCCCGGATCGTCACGTCCCACGAGCGGTCGAGATACGTGGTGAACCCGCCGCCGAGCGCGAAGCGCGTCCCGATCGGCCCGGCGAGCTGCAGCAGCGGGAAGCGGGTCTCGCGCAGCGCCGTCGTCGACCCGCCGGTCTCCGCGTCGCGGTACGACGTGGCCGACATCGCCCCGCCGGTGAGGTGGCCGACGTCTGCGAGCTGCGCTTCCATGAGCGGCGACAGCGGATCGAACGGCCCGAACGCGCCGCCCGTGGAGCGCGCACGCACGGACTCCCACCGCCCCGGCGTGCCGAGCCCGCGGATGCCGTACTGGGAGTCCTGGGCGGAAAGTTGGAAGGTTGGAAGGATCGAAAGTAGGAGGACGACAGCGGTGACCGTCGCACCTTCCAACCTTCCAACCTTCCAACCTTCGATTCTTCGCATCATGGCTTCCCGAACGGGAACCGCGGCACGTACGTGATCCGCACCGCCGGACGATACGCGGCGGCCGCGGAGGGATAGAACCGGATCTCCGGAAAGGCCCGCGCCTCGTACTTGGCCTTGAGCACCAGGGTCGTCGTCAGCGTCGTGTCCGTCTGCCAGAACTTGAGCAGGTTCGTGATCTCGATCTGGATGGTGTCGATCGCACCGACATGAATCACCGTGGTGTCGGTCCGGGTGACGTCGAGCACGATCGGCGACTTGGCGCCGAAGTCCGCGAACACCGTGTGGGCCTCGATCACGAACGAGTCCGCCGGCACGCCGCGGGCGGCCGCGGCGGGGACGAGGATCAGGGTGCCGCGGATGATCTGCCCCGAGTCGCGGATCCCGCGCGGGAACGCGACCCGCAGGATGCTCCGCGCCGACGGCACCCCGCCCACCGCGAGCGTCGAGTCGAGCGCGGCGGCCGGCGGGGCGAACACGAAGGTCGCGAGCGGCGTGCCCCGCGCCGAGGGGCCCGCCATCGTCGAATCCGGTCGTTTCACCGCCGTGCCCAGCGAGTCCACCACGATGTGCCACCGCAGCAGCGGGCCCAGATCGCCCTTGCCGATCGCGACGCTCGCGAGGGAGTCGGCCGAGATGCGCAGCCCGTACGCCACCTTGCCGCTGTCCGCGAAGACATAGCGCGCCTGCGACGAGTCGAGCTTGAGCGATACGAACAGGCGCTTGTTGGTCGTGTCCACCACGATGCTGTCGCCCGTCGTGGAGTCCACCCGCCCCGGCTTCGCGATCAGGGTGTCGAGGTTCACCGTGCGGAGCAGGGAGTCGGTGAACGCCTGGCTCAGGTCCGCGAACGTGGTGGTCGTGTCGATCGCGATCGGCAGGCGGTACAGCCGGACCGTGAGATCGTGGGCGGCGGTGTCGCGACGCGTGACGAAGAACGTCAGCCGGGCCGAATCCCCCGCGAGGATCGCCCCCGTGGTCGTGTCGCTGTTCTTGATCGGGAACCGCTGGCCGACGGCGGAGAACCGGAAGATCGCCCGGCCGTCCACGATGCCCGGCAGATCCGCGGCGAGCATGACGGCGGCCTGGTTCGGCAGCACGTAGCCCCGGAAGGCCGAGTCGCGCGAAACACTCGTGGCGAGCAGCGAGTCGATGAGCGTGATCTGGCCGCCGGGACAGTAGTCGGGGCAGTTGCCGGGCGCGGTCATCCGCTCCACGCACGCGGCGGCCGCCGCGGCCGCGAGCACCGCGCCGAGCACCGCGGTCCGGGCGGCCTTCACTGCTCGAGCGCCGCGCGGGCGAAGGCGTCGGGAAGGAGCTCGCGGAGCGTCCAGCGCCGCTCGCTCGTCGGCCCCGCGGCGATGACCTCGAGGGCGAGGCCGAACTCGGCGAGCAGCTGGCGGCAGGCCCCGCACGGCGACGCCGGCGGGTCGACGTCGGTCGCGACCACGAGGCGCGTGAACTGGCGCGCGCCCGCCGCCACGGCGGCGCCGAGCGCCATCCGCTCGGCGCAGATGGTCAGCCCGTACGACGCGCTCTCCACGTTCGTTCCCACGAACACGCGCCCGTCCGCCGCCTCGAGCGCCGCCCCGACCCGGAACTTCGAGTAGGGACAGTACGCGTGTCGCTGCACCTCGCGCGCCCGGCGCACCAGCTCCGCGCTCACGCCCGGATCTCCCCCAGGAACGACGTCCCCGCGGCGAGCGGCGCCACGCCGAAGTACTCGGCCACGGTGGCGCCCAGGTCGGCGAAGCTGCGCCGCTCCCCCAACGCGCGCGGTCGCACGCGGGGACCCAGCGCGAGGATCGGCACCGCCTCCCGCGAGTGGTCCGTGGAAGGGGTGGTCGGGTCGTTGCCGTGGTCGGCCGTGATGATGATGAGGTCGTCTCCCCGCACGCGGGCCTCGAGCCGCGGAATCCAGGCGTCCAGCTCTTTCAATCCCTCATGAAACCCCGGGACGTCGTTCCGGTGCCCCCACGTCTGGTCGAACTCGATCACGTTCACGAAGATGAACCCCGTCCCAGTGTCGGCGAGCGCCCGCTCGATCAGCCGGTACGCGTCCCCGTTGGTCGGCGTGTGCTCGCTCGCGATGTTCCGGCCGGCGAACAGGTCGTCCACCTTCCCGATCCCCACCCGCGGCACGCCCGCCACCGCCAGCCGGTCCAGCAGCGTGGTCCCCACCGGCTCGAGCGAGAAGTCCTTGCGCTGCGCCGTGCGCCGGTACGCCCCCCGCGTCCCGGTGAACGGCCGCGCGATCACCCGGCTCACCGCGTGCTCGCCCATCAGCATGTCGCGCGCGATGCCGCACGCCCGGTACAGCTCGGCCAGCGGCACGGTCTCCTCGTGCGCCGCCACCTGGAAGACCGAGTCCGCCGACGTGTATACGATCCACTTGCCGGTCCGCTGGTGCGCCTCGCCCAGCTCCGCGATGATGGCCGTCCCCGAGGCGGCCTTGTTGCCCAACCAGCCACGGCCGGTGCGTCGCGCGAACTCGTCCAGGAGCGACGTCGGGAAGCCGTTCGGGTACGTGCGAAACGGGCGCTCGAGCAGGACTCCGCAGATCTCCCAATGCCCGGTGGTCGAGTCCTTCCCCTGCGACTGGGGGAACGCGATACCGTAGGCCGCCGCCGGCCCGGCCCCGGGCTCGCGCCCGGGGTCGGAACGACTGACGCCGGGCGCCAGCCCGGCGATGGGCCTGCACCACCCCAGCCCCAGCCGCTCGAGGTTGGGGAGCCGCAGTCCCCCGACCGCGCGCGCCACGTTGCCGAGGGTGTCACTCCCCGCGTCGCCGTAGGCGGCGGTGTCCGGCGCCGGGCCGATCCCCACGCCGTCGAGCACGATGATGGCAGCGCGCTTCAATCGTAGATCCGCGGTAGCCGCGGCCCGAGCGACGTCAACACCGCGCGCTGTAGCTCGTCGCTCCAGCCGGCGAATTCCTCCAGCGTGATGCGGCCCCCGCCCCCGCCCCCGCCCGCCGCGCCGATCAGCGTCGCCACGTCCCCGACCTGGACCGGATGCTCGCCCGTCTCGACCATCGTCATGTCCATCGTGACCGCGCCGATGATGGGGTGGCGCCGGCCGCGCAGCAGCACCGACCCCCGCCCCGAGAGGCCGAGCGAGCGGCGCAGACCGTCCGCGTAGCCGATGCCGAGGGTCGCGACCGTGGTGGGCCGGGCCGCGCGCCATGCGGCGTTGTAGCTCACGCTCTCCCCCGCCGCGACGCGCCGCACCGCGAGCACGCGGGCGCGCACGCTCACGACCGGCCGCGGCTCCGGGAACCCCGCCCCCGGCGAGCCGCCGTACAGGAACACCCCGGGCCGCACCAGGTCGAACGCGAACCGGCGGCCCGACAGCGCGGCCGCGCTGTTCGCGACGTGCAGCAGCGCCGGCCGGCGCACCAGCCGGGCGACTGCCCGCTCGAATCGCTCTAGCTGCTGCTCGGCCGTGCCGTCGCGCCGATCGGCCGAGTGGAACTGCGTGTAGCAGCCCTCCAGCTGCGGCGTGTCGGCGGCGGCGCGGACCCGGTCGATCTCGTCCCAGCGGACGCCTGAGCGCCCCATCCCGGTGTCGATCTCCAGGTGAAACGCGCGCTCGCCGCGCGCCGTCCACTCGCTGATCGCCGCCGCGTCGCCCAGCACCGGCGTGAGGCGGAACTGCTCGACCTCGGGGAACAGCGCGGGCTGCCCGGGCATGAATACGACGACGGGCCGGGCGATCCCGGCGGCGCGGAGCTCGGCGCCCTCTTCGACCGTCGCGACCCCGTACCCCCAGGGATCGAGCGCCTCGAGGGCCTTAGACACGGCGACGGCTCCCACCCCGTAGGCGTTGGCCTTCACCACCGGGAGGAGCCGTGTGCCGGCGACCCGTGCCACCGTGCGGGCGTTCTCGATGACGGCGGCGAGGTCCACCTCGACCCAAGCGCGCTGATCGCGCCCGCGGACTGACACGCTCACAGGCGCGCGTATGATATCCCGCGGGCGGGCTAAATGCAAGACGATGAAGCGGTTGGACGCGCGAGCGATTATCGTTGTCGCATGTCCAAACATTCGCCGAGACAATCCGCCGCCGGTGACGCCGCCCTCGGTCGCGCGCTCGCGCTGGTGCGCGACCTGAGAGCCCGCTGCCCGTGGGACCATGCCCAGAGCCGCGACACGCTGCGCCCCTATCTGGTCGAGGAAGCGCTCGAGCTCGATCAGGCCCTGCGCCGCGGCGACCCCGTCGAGCTGCGCGACGAGCTGGGCGATCTGCTGCTCCACCTCGCGTTCCAGATCGTGATCGGAGAGGAGCGGCACGAGCTCGACGCGGAGGCCGTGACGCGGGCGCTCGAGGAGAAGATGTGGCGGCGCCATCCGCATCTGTTCGCTGACTCAAAGACGTCGGATCACGCAGGGTGGGAACGGATGAAAAAACGGGAGAGGGGAGAAGGGAGAGGAACGCTCAGTGGCTTACCGCGCACCCTGCCGCCACTCCTGATGGCCTACCGGCTGCAGGAGCGCGCGGCGGGGGTCGGGTTCGATTGGCCGGACGCACGCGGCCCGCTCGAAAAGGTGAAGGAGGAGACTGTCGAGCTCGAGCGGGCAACGGGCAACGGGCAACGTGAAACGATTGTAGACGAAGTGGGCGACCTGTTGTTCGCCGTCGTGAATCTCGCGCGCAAGCTCGCGATCGACCCGCGCGCGGCCCTCGAGCGCGCCAACGACAAGTTCCAACGGCGCTTCGAGGCAGTGGAGCACCTGGCGGAGGCCCGGGGCCTGGAGCTGGGACGAGCGAGCTTGAAAGAGCTGGACGAGCTGTGGGACGAGGTGAAGGCCTCACGGCCATAGCTTGTACAGCGTCCTCGGAAACGCGATCGCTTCTCTGATGTGCGGGATGCCGCAGATCCACGCCACCGTGCGCTCCACGCCCAAGCCGAACCCCGAGTGGACGAAGGTGCCGTACTTCCGCAGGTCGAGATACCAGCCGTAGGCCTCTTCGGGGAGCTTCTCCTCGCGGATGCGGGCGAGCAGCCGGTCGTAGTCGTCCTCGCGCTGGCTGCCGCCGATGATCTCGCCGTACCCCTCGGGGGCCAGCATGTCGTTGTTGAGCACGGTGCGCGGGTCGGCGGGGTTTTCCTTCATATAGAAGGCCTTGACCGCCCGGGGATAGTTGAACACCATCACGGGCCGGTCGTATTGCCGGGCGAGCAGGGTCTCTTCGTCGCCGCCCAGGTCCCGCCCCCACGCCATGTCGCTCCCCAGGGTCGTGAGCTTCGCCACGGCATCGGTGTACGAAATGCGCGGGAACGGCGGCCGCACGCGCTCGAGCGGCGCGGTGTCGCGCTCCAGCTCGGCGAGCTCGGTGTTTCGTCGCTCGAGGCAGCGCGCCACGATATAGCAGACGAACTCCTCCTGGAGCCGCATATTGGCGTCGGAGTCGTTCCAGGCCACCTCGGGCTCGACCATCCAGAACTCGGTGAGGTGGCGGCGGGTCTTCGACTTCTCGGCCCGGAACGTGGGCCCGAAGCAGTAGACCTTGCCGAGGGCGGCGGCGGCGGCCTCGACGTAGAGCTGCCCCGTCTGCGCGAGGTAGGCGGTGCCCAGGTCGAAGTACTCGACGGCGAACAGATGCCCCGCCGCCTCACCGATCGAACCCGTGAGGATCGGCGTGTCCACCAGGACGAAGTGCCGCTCGTAGAAGAAGTCGCGGATCGCCTGGATCACCTCGTGGCGCACCCGCGCGATCGCGACCTGGCGCCGGCTCCGCAGCCAGAGGTGGCGATGTTCGAACAGGAACGCGGTGCCGTGCTCTTTCGGGGTGATGGGGAAATCGACGCTGGGCCCGAGAATTACCAGGTCGGAGGCGGTGAGCTCGACGCCGCCGGGGGCGCGCGCGTCGGCGCGCACCGTACCGGTGACTTCGACTGACGTCTCTTGCGTGAGCTTCCCGAACGCGTCCCAGGCCGCGGCGGACACGTCCTTCTTGGAGAGGACCGCTTGCAGATAGCCCGTGCCGTCCCGCAACGCCACGAACGCGATCTTGCCGGAGGAGCGCGTGGTCATCACCCAGCCGCGCACCACGACGGCCTCGCCCCCCACGCGCTGCGGCAATTCTTCGATGCGATGAAACTCGGGCATAGGCGCGGCATACTAGTGGCGGCCTTCGGGGCTGTCAACGCAACGGCGTGCGCCACGACCTACGTGCCGCCCGCGAAGCTCGGCCCCCCGCGTCAGGAGACCGCGTGGCCCGCCTACCTCGGCACGCCGCGCCACGACGCCGCCGCCGCCGAGTCGCTCAACGCAGATCCGCGGCCCCTCTGGACCGTCGACGTGGGCCGCGCGGTGCGTGGCAGTCCCGCACTCGGCGAGACGGTGCTGGCCGTCGGCACCGTGGAGCGCGTGGTCGCGCTCGTGGAGCTGGCGACGGGTCAGGCGCTGTGGCGCACCCGCCTGAGCGGGACGATCAGCGGCGGCCCCCTGCTCGAAGGAGATCGCCTCTACGTCGCCACGGAAGCCTCGCCGGACGCGAAGATCTACGCGCTGCGCCTGCGCGACGGGCAACCGATCTGGAGCACGCGCACCGAGAGCGTGGTGGCACCGCTGGCGCTCGAGGGCGACACGCTCTACGCCGCAACGGAGACGGGCGAGGTGCTGCGCCTCGAGACCGCGGGGGGGCGTGTGACGTGGCGCCGTCGGCTGCCGGGGGGAGGCGCCGCCCGCGCCGGCCCCGTCCCGGCGGCCAGCGGGCTGGCCGTCGCGACCACGGCCGACACGCTGTACCTGCTCGACCGTGCCACAGGCGAGATCCGCTCGCGCCTCCCCACGCCCGGCGCGGTGCTCGCTACGCCCGCCTGCGACGGCCGGCGGCTCTATCTCGGCACCACCGAGGGGCATCTGGTCGCCGTGGATCTCCCCGGCCTGACCGTCGCGTGGGACCTCACGACGGGCGACGCCGTGTACGGCGCCCCGGCGGTGGCACGGGACACGGTGTACGCCCTGGCGCGCAACGGCACCCTGTGGATCGTGCCCGTGGACGGCCCGGCGCGGGCGCGCTCGTTCGCGCTCGATCTGACCGCCACGGCGGGGCCGATGCCGATCGCCTCCGGGGTGCTGGTCGCGAGCGTGAGCGGGGACGTGGTGCTCGTGGACCGCGCCACCGGCGCCGCGCGGTGGCGCGTGCAGCTCGACGGCCCGATCGAGCAGCCGCCGCTGGTGCGCGACCGCCAGCTGGTCGTCATCGCCGGGCGCGGCGATATTCACGCGTATCGCTGATGCGCTCGATCCGCCCGCTCGTCGCCCTCGTCCTGCTCGTCCCGGCCCTGCTGCCGGCGCAGCAAGACAGCGCCGGCAGACGGCTCGACGGCACGGCGCGCGAAGGGCACCGGTCCGCGCTGGTGCACTACGGGAAGTGGGTCGCCGCCGCGGGCGTGGCGACGCTCATCGCGCTGGGCGCGCACGAGCACGCGAGCTCGAACCGCGACTGGAATGCGCTGCTCGCGGTGTGCCGCGCCAACAACGCCGACTGCGTCCTCGGCCCCGACGGGCGCTACGCGAACCCGGCGGCGGAGCAGCTGTACCAGTCGTCGCTCTCGTTCGACCGCCGGGCGCGCGCCCGCCTGCTCGGGGCTCAGGCGGTGCTGCTCGTCGCCGCGGGACTGTTCATCGCGGACCTGCGGCACCAGTCGGGCAGGCCGGGCAACGTGCCGTTCGCGCCTTTGGAGCTTTCGGCTGATCCCTCGGGACACGGCGCGCTGGTGGGGGTGCGGGTCGCGTTCTAACGCGGAACGCGGAAGGCGGAACGCGGAACAGCAATGAATGGTCGCTCGTCGAGCGACACGTGCGTGTCTGTTCCGCGTTCCGCGTTTCGCGTTCCGCGTTGGGTTCGTTCCGCGTTCCGACTTCCGCGTTCTCCCTTCGGTCAGCCGACCCTGAACAGCTCGAAGCCGCGTTCATATCTCGCCACGATCCGCGCCCGATAGGCCGCGTGCTCCGGCGCCGCGAGCGTCGGATCCCGGGCGATGATCTGGCCCGCCGCGCGGCGCGCGGCCTCGAGCAGCGGCAGGTCGGTGGCGAAGTTCGCGTAGCGCAGCAGGGCGCCGCCCGACTGGCGTGCGCCCGCGAGCTCGCCCATGCCGCGCTCCTGGAGATCGAGCTCGGCAATCCTGAAGCCGTCGGTCGTCTCGGTGAAGGCCCGGAGCCGCGGCGTGGCCGCGGCGACGTCGCACAGCAGGATGCAATGGCTCGCGGCGGCGCCGCGGCCGACGCGCCCGCGCAGCTGGTGCAGCTGCGCCAACCCGAACCGCTCCGCGTGCTCGATCAGCATCACCGTCGCGTTGGGGACGTCGATCCCCACCTCGATGACGCTCGTCGCGACGAGCACGTGGATCGCGCCGTCGCGGAACGCGCGCATCGCGCCGTCGCGCTCGTCGGGCTTCTGGCGACCGTGCACCAGGCCCACCCGCAGCTCGGGGAACGCGCGGGCGAGGGCCGCGGCCATCGTCGTCGCCGCCTTGAGATCGGCGCGCTCCGATTCGTCGATCACCGGATAGATCACATACGCCTGCCGTCCTGCCGCGCACTCGGAGCGGATGAATTCGTAGATCTTGGCACGCGCGCCCTCGGTGCGGAGCGCGGTCTTCACCGTCCCCCGCCCCGGCGGGCGCTCGCGCAGCTCGGTCACGTCGAGGTCGCCGTACAACGTGAGCGCGAGCGAGCGGGGGATCGGCGTCGCCGTCAGCAGCAGCACGTCGGGGGCGTCCCCCTTCTCGACCAGGGCGGCGCGCTGCTCCACCCCGAACCGGTGCTGCTCGTCGATCACGACCAGGCCGAGGCGGCGAAACCGGACCGACTCCTGAATCAGGGCGTGCGTCCCGACCACGAGCCGTGACGCGCCGGTCGCGATGCGCTCGCGCGCGGCGGCCTTCTCCGGCGCGGCGAGCCGGCCGATCAGCAGCTCCGGCCGGAGCGCGAGCGGCTCGAGCAGCCGCGTGAGCGTGGCGCCGTGCTGCTCGGCGAGCAGCTCCGTCGGCGCCATCATCGCCGCCTGGTAGTCGTTCTCGAGCGCGAGCAGCATCGCGAACAGCGCGACCACGGTCTTCCCCGTTCCCACGTCACCCATCAGCAAACGATGCATCCGGAGCGGCGCGGTCATGTCGTCCGCGATATCGCGCACCGCGCGGCGCTGGTCGCCCGTCAGCTCGAACGGCAGGTGCTGCTTGAGGCGGGTGGTGAACTCCTTCCTGAGCTCGAAGCGGATTCCCGCACGGGCTCGCTTCGCGAGCGCCCGGGCGCGCGCCTGCACGAGCTGCTGGTCGAACAGCTCGTCGAAGGCGAGCCGCTGTCGGCCCAGCTCGGCGTCCGCGACGGTGGCCGGCCGGTGCACCGCCGTGAGCGCGCTGCGCAGGTCGGACACGCCCACCGCGTCGCGCAGCGCCTGGGGATGCGGGTCGTCGGCGAGCGCGAGCAGCGCGTCGAGATGTTGCTGGATCAGGCTGCGGATCTGGCGGTGGGTGAGCCCTTCCGTCGCGGGATACACGGGGAGCACCATCCCGCCCTCGGGCCCTTCCTCACCTTCGTCCGCGAGGATCACGAACTCCCGAGGCACGAGCTGGCGGCCGTGGTAATAGCGCACCGGCCCGGTGGCGAGCAGCAGCTGTCCCTTCTTGATCTGGCGCTCGAGGAACGGCTGGCCGGGCCAGGCACACTCCAGCAGGCCGCTCGCATCCCGCAGCACCGCGCGGAACACCCGCAGGCCCTTGCGCGTCGGCAGCACGCCCGTGCTCACGACGCGGCCCACGCACGTCACCTCCTCCCCCACGTGCGCCCGGGCGAGCGGCGTCACCGTGGTCGCATCGAGATAACGGTGGGGCGCGTGATACAACAGGTCGCCGACCGTGCGGATCCCCAGCCGCGCCAGCGCCTCGGCGCGCTTGGGACCGACGCCCTTCAAGTATTTCACCGAAGTGGCGAGCTGCAGCGTCACTCCCTTCCCCTTTTCCCCTTCCCCGGCCCTTCACCGGCCTCTTACGGAAGCCCCTGCCGGCGTCGCCACGCCCACTCGGCGGCGAGCGCCACGACCGCCAGCACGAACAGCCACCACCGGTCGCGCAGTCCCCCGATCACCACGCGCGCAGCGGGAAGCCCGGCCTGCGGAGCGAGCGCGGGCGTCGCCGGCCGCCACTCGTCCGAGTACGTCTCCACCGCCACGAGCCCCCGTTCGCCCCCGCCGGCGGACGGGGGGACGGCGGCCGCATAGCGGTACACACCGGGAGCGAGCCTCAGCTCCGCCCGGCCCCCGGCGTCGAACCGCAGCGTGTCGCGCCGTTCCCGCCCACCTTCCCACAGGCTGAGCGGCGCGTCCTGCGGGGCTCCGGCACCAGTCCAGCGCCACACCAGCGGCATCCCGTTGGGGACTTCGTAGGTCACGGGAGCGAACTTCTCCCTTCTCCCCTCTCCCCCGGCCAGGAGCCAATCGCTCAGCGCGGCCACGAGCGCGCGATACGCCTCGGCGCTCGCGCCGCCGCGGAACGCCCAGCGGTACAGCCCCGCCCCCCCGACGACCGCGCGGCGCCTGCCGTCGCGCTCCGAGAGCACGACCAGTGGACGCGGGGCGCCGCGCCGGCCCAGCCGCGCCGTGAGCACGACGACGGCCGCGCTGTCGGGCGCGAGCTCCACCAGCCCCGTCACGGGCGGGAGCGAGTCCCACGCGGCGCCCGCCAGTGCGGCGGCGAGCGGCGAGGGTCCCGGAGGCTGGACGTACCAGTCGCCCCCCCCGCCCCCCCCGTCCTGGCGCCGCGCCGGGGCCCAGAGCAGCACCGCGCCTTTGTGGGGGGGGACGAAGCGCGCGAGCGTCGCCGGCTCGCCCGCCTCGATCACAAGCCGCGCAGCAGCCACGGCCTGCGCCACCTCGGCTTGCGACACGGCGGCGAGGGTCGCGCCGTCGCGCCACGGCCCCCCCCCGCCCCCCGCTGCAGCCGGCTCCGCCGCCACGAACGCGCGGAGCGGCACGCGGGCCACGTCCGTGAGCGTGCGCGCGAGGAATCGCGTCTCCCAATCGGGCGGAGCCGCGAGCAGCACGACCGACGGCTGGGGACTCACGTCGAGCACGAACGTGCGGGCGTCGTCGCGGGGCTCGGAGTCGGAGGCGCCCTCAAGACGCACTTCCAGTGCGGACGCACTGGGAGCGAAGAGGGAAGCGGGAAGAGTGATGTCCGTGGAGACGACACCGCTGTCGGGCAGCACGACTCTGTGCGACGCGATGCGGCGTCCTGAGAGGTTCACAATCAAGGTTCCTTCCCTCTTCCCTCTTCCGGCCTCCTTCGGCCCCGCCGTCCCGTAGCTCACCGAGAGCCGGATCGTGTCCCCCGCGCTGACGTGGCGCGGACCCTCGACCGAGGCGACGAAAGCGTCGAAGAACGGCGCGCGCGGCACCACGATGATGCGCGGGCCGCGCGCCAGGTCGGGCGGCAGGTCGGCGGCATCCGTGATCGCGCCGTCGGTGACGACGACGACGGGACCGCCGCGCGCCGCCGCGGCCGCGAGCGCAGGGCCGAGCCGGCTCGCGCCGTCCGCCGGCGGCAAGGTGTCGAACGCCGTCACGCGGGCGCCGAAGCGCCAGATGACCCCGCCGTGCGCCAGCGCCCGGGCCGTGTCGAGCGCGGCGTGCCAGCCTCCTCCCTGTCCGGCCATCGAGAGCGACGCGTCGAGCAGCACCAGGGGCGTCGCGACGCCCGACTCGACGCGCGATACCGCCGGGTTCCACAGGAGCAGGACGAGCGCGCCGAGTGCGGTCGCCCGGAGCAGCGCGAGGCCGAGGCTCACGCCGCGCCGCACGCCAGGGCCTCGGCCACCGTGAACCGTCCCTCGTACAGCGCGCGCCCCACGATGGCGCCCGCGAGCCCCGCGCCGCGCACGCGCCGCAGATCGTCGAGCGAGGCCACGCCGCCCGAGGCGATCACGTCGAGCCCGAGTGCGGCGAGGGCGCGGGCGCCGTCCACGTCCGGCCCGGCGAGCATGCCGTCGCGCGCCACGTCGGTGTAGATCACGGTGCGGGCGCCCTGCGCGTGGACTCGCCGGGCCAGCTCGAGCGCCGTGAGATCGAACACCTCGGTCCAGCCGCGCACCGCCACGCGGCCGTCCCGGGCGTCGATCCCCACGGCGAGCCGATCCGGCCCGTGGCGCGCGAGCAGCCGCTCGACGAGCGCGGGCTCCGTGGCCGCTTTGGTGCCGATCACGACGCGCGTCGCCCCCCAGGCGAGCATCTCGTCGATCGCGTCCTCGGTGCGGAGTCCGCCGCCCACCTGGGTGTGCACGCCGGCGTCGGCTAGAAACCAGCGCGCCAGCTCCCGGTTCTCGCCCCGGCCGAAGGCGCGATCGAGATCGACGAAGTGCACCCAGCGGGCGCCCGCGCGCGCGAACTGCCGCGCCACGGCGACGGGGTCGTCGGCATACGCGGTGGCGCGGCGCGCGTCGCCCTGGCGCAAACGCACCACGCGCCCGCCCTGGACATCAACGGCGGGATAGAGCTCCACGGATGTGGAGGAAGCTAATCGCGCGCGGCGGCGACGGCCGGAGTCGGCGGGTTCTTGCGCTCGAGCTGTGCCAGCAACGCGTCACGCACGGCGTCGTACGCGGTCTCGAGCGCCTTCGGGATAGGCGTCCCCGCGCCCATGTCCTTGCGTTGCGGGTTCGTGGGCCGGCCGTTGACCAGGAATTCGTAGTGCAGGTGGGGCCCCGTCGAGAGCCCCGTCGAGCCGACGTAGCCGATCGTCTCCCCCTGGTCCACGCGCTCGCCCGGCTGCAGGCCCCGCGCGAACGCGGACAGGTGGCCGTAGCGCGTGCGGATGCCGTTGGCGTGGCGCAGCTCGATCAGGTTGCCGTAGCCGTCGTCCTCGCGCCCGACGCGCGTCACGACGCCGTCGGCGGTGGCGCGCACCGGGGTGCCGTACGCGGCGGAGAAGTCCACGCCCTCGTGGGCCCGCCAACTGTGGAGGATGGGGTGATACCGGGCCCCGAACCGGCTCGAGACGCGACGGAACTGGAGCGGCGCCCGCAGGAACGCGCGCCGCAGCGACCGCCCGCGCTCGTCGTAGAACCCGGTGACCGCGGCCGCGCTGTCCTCGAAGTAGAAGGCGTAGCTCGGCGTGCGCGCCACGTCCACCCGGCCCGCGAGGATGCGGCCGAAGCGCCGCTCGCCCTCGGACGATTCGAGCCGCTCGAGCAGCACCGTGAAGCGGTCGCCCGGGCGGATGTCACGGGTGAAGTCCACCTCCCAGTCGTACACGTCGGCGATCGCCCACGCGAGCTGGCGCCGCTCCACCGGCGGCAGGAACGTGTCCGCGACCGCCCTGTCGAGCGCGTCGTACAGCGACGACTCGATGACGCCGGTCACGCGGAGCCGCGTGATCGTCCAGGGGATCGTCTCCACCGCCTCCGTCCAGCCGGCGTCGATCCGCGCCAGCGTGAGGCGTCGCACCGGCGAGAGCCGCACCGTAACGCGGTCCGCGATGCTGTCGGTCTGCAGGCGCCGGAACTGGAACACGAGCCCGGGCCGCAGGCGCCGCACCGGGAGGGCGCGCGCGGCGGCGAGGAGGCCGGCGTAATGCCGCCCGGTGATGCCGGCGCGGGCCACGACGTCGGAGACCGTCTCGCGGCGGCCCAGCGTCTCGGCGAACGCGACGTAGGCCCGGTCGACCACGATCGCGCGCGCGGTGAGCGGCTGGCGCCACGGCCACGCGTCCCGCGTGGCCCACGCCAAGCCGCCGGCCGCGAGCGCGCCCGCGACGACGTAGTGACTGCCGCGCCAGGCCATCAGTCCATTTGCCGCCGGATGAACGTGGGGATCTCGAGCTCGTTGAGCTCGGCGGGCGGCAGCGGGGCGGCTCGCCGCGCCGGTGCTCCCCCTTCGGCCGTCCTGGCGTACCCGGGCGGCGGGACAGGCGTGGGCCGCGCCGCACGCTCGCGGAAGGGCAGCACGCCCGGCGCCGCGCGGACCGGCGTCTCCGCCGCCTGCCGATCGAACCCCGTCGCGATGACCGTCACTCGGATCTCGCCGTGCATCGCCGGGTCGTTCACGGTGCCGAAGATGATCTCGGCGTCCTCGCCCGCCGCGTCCTTCACGACGTCCGAGATCTGCGTGACTTCACCGAGCGTCAGGTCTTCGCCGCCGGTGATGTTGATCAGCACGCCCGTCGCGCCGGTGATGGAGATGTTGTCGAGCAGCGGCGACGAGATCGACTGCTGCACCGCCTCCATCGCGCGGTTCTCGCCCCGCCCGGTGCCCGTGCCCATGATCGCCGCCCCGCCGTTCTGCATCACGGTGCGCACGTCGGCGAAATCGACGTTCACGATACCGGTGACGGTGAGGGCACCACGACCATCGTGTCGACGTGCTTGCGCATCTCCGCGATGCCCATGTCCGCCTGGCGCATCCGCTTGCGGCCCTCGAACAGGAACGGCTTGGTGACGATGCCGATCGTCAGCGCGCCGAGATCGCGGGCCATCTGCGCGATGATGGGCGACGCGCCTGTGCCGGTGCCGCCGCCCATGCCGCAGGTGACGAAGACCATGTCCGCGCCGTGCAGCGAGTGCAGGACCTCGTCGCGGTTCTCCTCGATCGCCTGGCGGCCGATCTCGGGGCGCGCGCCCGCGCCCAGGCCGCGGGTCAGCTTCTTCCCGATCTGCACCTTCACGTCGGCCTTGTTGTTGAGCAGGGCCTGCGAGTCGGTGTTGACGGAGATGAACTCGACGCCCTGCAGGCCCTCGTCGACCATGCGGTTGAGCGCGTTGCCGCCGCCACCGCCGATCCCGACGACCTTCATCCGGGCGTTCTGCGATACGGTTTCTTCGAGCTCGAAGATCATGGCCCCACGCCCCCTCGGGTGATCGATCAGAAGAAGTCTTGCAGCCAACGCTTCAGCGGCGCGAACAGCCGATCCACGCCGGGCGTGCGCACCAGTGACCCGCCAACCGCGGCGCCCTGCGCCAGCTTGCGCGCCGCGTACAACACCAGCCCCACCGGCACCGCGTAGCGCGGCGCCTGCACGCTGTCCACCAGCCCGGAGATCCCCTGCTCGGGGCTCCCCGCCCGGACGGGCACGGCGAAGGCATCCCGCGCCAGTTCCACCATCCCCGGCAGATGCGCCGTCCCGCCCGTCAGCACCACCCCCGCCGGCAACCGCCCGCCCCCATACCCGGCGCGCTCGAACTCGCGCTGCACCAGCTGGAAGATCTCGTCCACGCGCTGGTGGATGATGTGCGACAGCAGCTCGCGCGACGCCTGCCGCGCCCCTTGGCTCGGCGTGGACGGCAGGTTGATCATCTCCGCCGCGTCCACCAGCGGCTGGTACGCGACGCCGTGCCGCTCCTTCAGCCGCTCCGCGTCCGCCTGCGTCACGCTCAGACCCTGCACCAGGTCGTTGGTCACGTGCGCGCCGGCGAACTTGATCGACGCGAGATGGCGGATCTTCCCTTCGTGAAAGATCGCCACGCCCGTCGAGCCCCCGCCCACCTCCACCAGCGCGACGCCCAGCTCCTTTTCGTCGTCCGTCAGCACCGCGTACGAGGCGGCGAGCGGCTCGAGCACGAGATCGACCGGCCGGTAGCCCGCGCGCTGCACGCTCTTGCGCAGGTTCTGCGCGGCCGTGGCCTGGACCGTGACGAGATACATCTCCACTTCGAGCCGCGTCCCCGTCATCCCCACGGGGTCCGAGATCCCGCGCTGCTGATCGACCACGTACTCCTGCGGGATGTCGTGCAGCAGCTCCTGATCCCGGCCCAGCGAGATGGCGCGGGCCACCTCGTTCACGCGCGCCACGTCCTCGGCGCTGATCTCCTCCCGCGACACCGCCACGACGCCGGGCGAGGTCCGCGCCGATACGTGCTCGCCCGCGATGCCGCACGTCACGGCGCTCACCCGCCCGCCCGCCATCCGCTCGGCGTCGCGCAGCGCCGCGGCGATGGACCGGGTCGTCTCCTCGATGTCCCGAACCATGCCGCGCCGCACGCCCGCGTTCTTCGCGAGCCCCACCCCCAACACCTTGGCGAGCGGCACGCGCGGCACGTCGCCAACGACCTCGGCGATCACCGCGCACGTCTTGGTGCTGCCGAGGTCGAGCCCGGCAACGAGCTGGCGGTCCCGGCTCACGCCCCGGCGCTCGGCTTGCGGCGAACCACCACCTGGCCCGCGAACCGCGCGTCGAGCTCGCGGTAGGCACGCCCCTTCGCGGCCAGATCCTGCGCGACCTGCACCACGCCTCGAATGACCTCCGGCCCGGCGTCGCGCCCGAGCAGCACGCGTCGGGCTCCGATTTCCACGAGCACGTCGCCGCGCGCGTATCCGCGCGCGCCGCTGATGGCCTGAAACAGCGCCGCATCCACGGACCGGATCAGCGCCAGCACCCCCACCACCCCGGAGTCCGCCGTCGTCGCGATCGGCAGATCGAGCCCTCCCCCTCCGGCCGCCCGCGCCGGGTCGAACGGCAGCGGCCGGCCGGCGGCGTCCACGACCACGAGCCCCCGACCCGCCACGAGCGCCGCGGGCTCGACCTCCTTGAGCTCCACCCGCAGCGCCGCAGGCAACCGCCGTACCACACGCGCGTCCGCCACCCCGGCAAGCCCGCGCACGCGGTCCGCGAGCATCCGCGTGTCGGAGAACACGCTCGCCTCGTCCGGCAGCCGCAGCGCCGCGATCACCGCGTCGGGCGACAGATTGCGCACGCCCAGGAGCTCGATCTGGCGCACCCGGAAGAACGCTACGTGCCGCAGCACGAGCGGGGTGGCGAGCCAGCCGAGGGCCAGGAGCGCGAGGCTCATCACGCCGAGCAGCGCCCGCCGCCGCCACCGCGGCCATCCGGTCACCGCCCGTTCCCCCCTTGCTCGGCCCTCTTTCCCAGCTGCGCCAGCAAGTCCGGGCCCACGCGGGTGATGTCACCCGCCCCGAGCGTGAACACCACGTCCCCGGTCCGCACCGTCTCGGCCACGCGCGCGGTGAGCGCCGCGCGCTCCCGCACCGCCACCGTCGTCGCGCCCGCGCGCGCGGCGCCGCGCGCTACCAGGTCCGCCGTCACGCCCGGCACCGGCCGCTCGCGCGCCGCGTAGATCGGCGCCACCACTACCACGTCCGCCGCCGCGAGCGCCCGCCCCAACGCCTCGCCGTGCAGCGCGGTGCGCGAGAACAAGTGCGGCTGGAACACTGCCACCAGCCGGCGGCGCGGGAACGTCTGCCGCGCCGCGGCGAGCGTCGCCTGCACCTCAGTGGGGTGATGCGCGTAATCATCCACCACCGTCACCCCGCGCGCCTCGCCCACCCGCTCGAACCGCCGCCCCACCCCCCCGAATTCCGCGAGCGCCGCGACGCCGCGCTCCACGTCCGCGCCCAGCTCGTGCGCCACGGCGAGCGCCATCGCGGCGTTGCGCACGTTGTGCAGTCCCGGCACCCGCAGCCGCAGCGTCACCGTGCGGCCGCCCGGCAGCGCGATGCCCGCCGTCGAGGCGCCGCCCTCGTCGAGCCGCGGCTCGACGATCCGCACGTCGGCATCCGCGCCCAGTCCCACGCGCCACACCGGGACCTGCACCGCCGCCGCCACACGTCCCGCGCCCGGGTCGTCCCCACCGACGATCACCCGCCGCGCGCGTCCCGCGAACTCGACGAATGCCTGCTCGAGCGCCGTCACGCTGCCGCCGTAGCACTCGAGGTGGTCGGCCTCGACGTTGGTCACCACCGCCACTGTCGGCGCGAGCGACAGGAACGCGCGGTCGAATTCGTCCGCTTCCACCACGTACAGCTCCCGCCCACCCAACCGCGCATTCCCGCCCCACCGAGCGACACGGCCGCCGGCGAGTCCCGTAGGATCCCGCCCGGCGGCCGCCAGCGCCTCCGTGACCATCACCGTGGTGGTCGTCTTGCCGTGCGTCCCCGACACGGCGACCACCGTTCCGCCGGCCACAGCCTGGCCCAGGGCGTCAGCCCTCCGTACCACCAGGACCCCTAGGGCGCGGGCGCGGTCCAGCTCCGGGTGATCTCCCGGTACCGCTGCGGTCACCACGACTGCCCGGGCTCCAGGCACGTGCCCGGGGTCGTGACCCCGCCAAATCTCCACCCCCAGGGCTGCCAAATCGGCGGCTCCTGAGGGGTCAATATCACATCCGGTTATCGCTATGCCTTGCTGCCTAGCGAGGAGCGCCAGGCCGCTCATGCCCGCGCCGGCGATCCCCATGAAGTGGACCGGGCGGGGATCCACCGTTGCAAACAAGATCATTAGTGGGGGGCTAATATAGCGAATTTACGAAACTTGCGAAAGAGAGCACGACCTCAGACGAGCAGTGTCAAGATCCTGGACACGATATCGCGGACGGCGTTTGGGTGCCCTCGATCGCGCGCGCGAGCGGCGAGCGACTCGAGCCGGGGCGGGTCCGCAAGGAGGCCGGTGACGTGGCCGGCGAGCGTGTAGGGGGAAAGGTCTCGCTCTGGCAGGTGGACGGCCGCACCGGCCTCGGCGAGCGCGCGCGCGTTGTATGACTGGTGGTCGCCGGCCGCTGTCGGCAGCGGCACCAAGATGCCCGCCTTGCCCCACGCGCACAGCTCGGCCACCGTAATCGCGCCGGCGCGGGCGACGACCAGATCCGCTGCGCCGTACACTTCGGTCATGGGGTCGAAGAAGCCGCGCACCACGACGCGCCCCGGCACGGCGTAACGCGCCAGGGCGGCTGCCTGTGCGGCACCCGTGCCCCACAGCACGTTGACATCGCCGAGCAGGCGGCGCTCGAGCGCCCCCGCCATGGCATAGTTAATGGCCCGTGCCCCCTGGCTGCCGCCGAACACGAGCAGGGTCGGCCGCTCCGCGACGAGGCCGAGCTGGCGCGCCGCCGCAGCGCGATCGCCGGGCGCCGGCGGTCGAATCGGGTTGCCGAGCGCGAATACCTCGGTGCCGCGGCCGGGGCGCAACCGCTCGCGCGCTTCCGGAAAGCCGAGGTGCACCTGCCGGGCGCGCCGTGCCAGCCAGCGCGTGGTGAGGCCCGGAAATGCGTTCTGCTCCTGCAGCACCGTGGGGATGCCGCGCCGTGCGGCGCGCCACACCACGGGTCCCGCCGCGTAGCCGCCCGTCCCGATGACGAGCGCGGGCCGTTCGGCATCGAGGACGCGCCCCACCGATCGCCACACCTGTCCGGCGATCAAGGGCCAGCGGAGGTTCTTCCACCAGCGGCTCCGATAGATGGGCTCGATCGGCAGCAGCGCGTACCGAAACGGGTAGCGCGGCAGCAGCTGCGCCTCGATGCCGCGCTCGGCACCCACCAGGACGGGTTCGACATCGGCCCGCGCCGCGGCGAGCGCCTGGGCGAGCGCGAGGGCGGGCATGAGATGGCCGCCAGTGCCGCCGCCGGCGAGCAGGATCCTCACCACCCCGCCCGAACGCGGAAGTCGGAACGCGTTCCGCCTTTCATCGCCGCCCTCGTCCGATGCTGATCAACACCCCCGTCGCCACCAGCGCCACGAACAGGCTCGAGCGGCCGTACGAGATGAACGGGAGCGTGATGCCGGTGGCAGGCAGGAGCGCGAGGGTCACCGCCATGTGGAGCGCGGCCGTGACGCCGATCAATGCGGTGAGGCCCACGGCGAGCAGCTGGCCGAACGAGTCGCCCGTGGATCGCGCGATGCGGAAGCCGACCCACACGAAGCTGCCGAACAGCACGAGGATCGCGAGCACGCCGAGGAAGCCCCACTCCTCGCCGATGGTCGAAAAGATGAAGTCCGAGTATGCGTAGGGCAGGTAGCCGAGCTTCTGCTGGCCCTGTCCGAGCCCGACCCCGAAGAACCGGCCGGCCCCGATGCCGACGAGCGACTGGTGCACCTGCCAGGTGGCCTCGGCCGGGGCGCTCCCCGGATTGAGAAACGTGACGATGCGCGCCAGCCGGTACTGCGCGCTCGCCACCGCCCCGAACAAGAGCGGCGTGGCGACGACCCCGACCGCGAGAAAGTGCCCGATGCGCGCCCCGGCGGTGAACAGCACGACGCCGGCGAGCAGCGCCACCAGCAGCGCCATCGAGAGGTTGGGCTCCAGGAAGATGAGCGCGACCAGCGGCGCGAGCACGACGATGAACGGCAGCAGGCCGTACTGGAAGGTGCGGATGCGCTCCCCCTTCTTCGCCGCCAGCATCGCCGTCCAGACCACGACCGCGAACTTGGCGAGCTCGGACGGCTGCACGGTCACGAACCCGAGGTTCACCCAGCGGCGCGCCCCGTTGATGGTCGGCGTAATGCGGTGCGTGAAGGGCAGCAGCGGAATGACGAGCAGTACCGCGGCGAGCGCGAGCACCGGCCACGCGGCGCGCCGCCACTTGCGGTAGTCCGTGCGCGCGAGGATGGTCGCGACGATTCCGCCCACCGCCGCGCCGAGCGCCTGCCGCAACGCGAAGCCCGAGCCGACCTGTCCACCCGAGATCATGACCAGGCTCGACGCCCCGTACACCGCCGCGAGCCCGAACACGACAAGGATCGCGGCGAGCACCGCGAGCAGACGGGTTTCCCACCGCGTGTCACTCACATCTGCTCCACGAGTTTCCTGAACGTCGTCCCGCGCTCCTCGTAGTTCTTGAACATGTCGTAGCTCGAGCACGCGGGAGAGAGCAGCACCGCGTCACCCGGACGCGCGGCACGCCGGGCCCGCGCGACCACGTCGTCGAACGTCGTGCCCCGCTCGAGCGGCACCTGGCCCTTCAAGTCCTGCTCGACGAGCGGCCCCGACTCGCCGTAGGCGATCACGAGCCGGCACTTCGGCTTGAGGAGCGGCCCGAGCCGGGTATACGGCTCACCCTTATGACGCCCACCGAGCAGCAGCACCAAGGGGCGGCTCATGGCCTCGACGGCCACCACGGTGGACGCGATGTTGGTCGCCTTGGAATCGTTGATCCACAGGACGCCGTTCACCTCGCGCACCGGCTCGAGCCGGTGCGGCAGCGCGCGGAACGAGCGCAGCCCTTCGCCGATCACCCCGGGCGCCACGCCGGCCTCGTGCACGGCGAGCGCCGCGGCGAGCGCGTTCGCGACGTTGTGATCGCCCAGCAGCGGCAACGCGTCCCGGTCGAGCAGCGCCCGGCCGCCGAGCAGCAGGCGGCGCCCGGCGGCATCGTACCAACCGTCGGCGGGACCCCGGAGCGAGAACCGCGCCTGGCGCCCCGGGACGCCGCGCGCCAGCTCGAGCACCGCCGGATCGTCGCCGTTCAGCACCCATACCCGGTCGGCCGCGGCATTGCGGAAGAGCAGCTGCTTGTCAGCGTAGTAGGCCGCGACCGAGGGATAGCGGTCGAGGTGATCCGGCGCCAGGTTCGTCACGATCCCGACCTCGGGGGCGAAGTCGGGGCTGTCGTGCAGCTGGAACGACGACACTTCGATCGCGAGCCACTGATAGCGCTGGCCGGACAGGGCGATCTCCGCGAGCGGCCGGCCGATGTTGCCGACCGCCTCGGCCGAGAGCCCGGCGACGCGCAGCAAGTGCGCGACCAGCGCCGTCGTCGTCGTCTTGCCGTTCGTCCCGGTGATCGCGACGGTGCGGGTGCTCCCCCCGCCCCCGCTTCCCGCGAGGGCCAGGAACCCCAGATCGACCTCCGAAAAGATCGGCACGCCGGCCGCTCGCGCCGCTGCCAGGGGCGGCGCATCGGGCGGCACCCCCGGCGACACCACTACCGCACGCGTCGCGCGAATCTTCGCGAGGTCGTGGCGACCCACGTCGACGTCCACCCCGGCGAGGCCCCGCAGCTCGGCGAGCGCGTCGCCGGCATAGGGGTGATCCGCCGCGTCGCTCGCGTACACGCGCACCCCCTCCCGGGCGAGCAGCCTCGTTGCCGCGACGCCGCTCTTCCCCAACCCCACCACCGCCACGACGCCTTGACGCCAGCTCTCGGGGATCATCGAACCTTCAGCGTCGCCAGCGCGATTGCGGCGCACAGCACGCCCAGGATGTAGAACCGCATCACGACCTGCGGCTCCGCCCACCCCAGCTTTTCGAAGTGGTGGTGCAGCGGCGCCATGCGGAAGACCCGGTGCGCGTCGGCGTACTCCTTCCCCCGGCGCCGCTTGTGCCAGCGGTACACGCCGGTCTGGAGCAGCACGGAGATCGCCTCGGCGACGAACACTCCGCCCGCGATCAACAGCAGGAACTCGGCCTTGAGCATGATGGCCACGGTCCCGAGCGCGCCACCGATCGCCAGCGATCCCGTGTCCCCCATGAACACCTGTGCGGGGTGCGCGTTGAACCACAGGAAGCCGAGCGCGGCGCCGGCGAGGGCGCCGCAGAAGATCGTCAGCTCCTGGGAGCCGGGCAGAAAGTAGACGAGCAGGTAGCGCGTCCAGTCGGCGCGGCCGAACACGTAGGCGAACACCGCAAATGTCCCGGCCAGGATCGCCGTGAGTCCGGTCGCGAGACCGTCCAACCCGTCCGTGAGGTTCACCGCATTCGAGCTGCCGGTGACGACCACGGTGACGAACAGCACGTACAGCGCCGGCGGCAGCACCACGAGGATGTACTTGAGCACCGGTAGTTGGGTGGAGGCAGGCGGCAGGTCCGGCGCCAGGGGCCACAAGATCAGCGTGACACCGAGCGCTACGCCGAACGAGACCTGCCCGACGAGCTTCCAGCGCGCCACCAGGCCCTGAGACTTGCCGCGCACGATCTTCAGGTAGTCGTCGACGAAGCCGATCGCCCCCGTCCACAGCATCGCCGCCACGGCCACGACGACGTAGCGGCTGTCGAGCCGCGCCCACAGGAGCGTCGGCACGACGGTCGCGAGGATGATCACGAGCCCGCCCATCGTGGGCGTGCCGCGCTTCGTGTGGTGGCTCGCGGGTCCCTCGGCTCGGATCACCTGGCCCACGTGGCGCTCGCGCAGGCGGCGGATGATCCCCGGCGCCAACAGGAACGCCACGACGAGCGCCGTGACCGTAGCGCCCGCGGCCCGGAACGTGATGTAGTTGAAGAGATTGAAGAGGATGTGCTGCTTCGCGAGCGGCGCCAGCAAGTGGTAGAGCACGTCGGGTCAGTCCCCCCCCCGCCCTCTCAGTTGAGATGCCGCAGCACCCGCTCCAGCGCGACGCCGCGGGACGCCTTGAGCAGCACGACCTCGTCACCCCGGAGCGCCGCCCGCAGCTTCGGGCCCAGGGCCGGGGCGTCCGGCGCGGTGAGCAGCCGGTCGCCGAGCGCTTGTCGGTACGGCTCGAAGGCCGGCGCAAAGTCGCCCACGGCGGCCACGAGCGCCGGGCCGAGCGCCGCGATCTCGGCCGCGGCGGCCGCATGCAATTTGCCACTCTCGGCCCCCAGCTCCAACATCGAGCCCACGACCACGGCGAGCGGCCGGCCCCGCCGCCGGGCGAGCCAGTCGGCGAACTTCACCGCCCAGCGGAGCGACGCCGGGTTCGCGTTGTACGTGTCGTCGATCACCGTGAGACGGCCCAGCTCGAGCACCGCCCCCCGGCCGGGAGGCAGTCGCACGCCGGCGAGCGCCGCGACCGCGCGCGCGGGATCGGCACCCCCCTCCCGCCCCACCGCGAGCGCCAGCATCGCGTTCTCGATGTGATGAAACCCGACGACCGGCAGGGTGACGGCGTGCCCGCGCCACACGATCCGTGCGTGCCCGCCATCGTCGAGCTCCGCCGCGTCGGGCCGCACGTCCGCTGGTGGACCCGCTCCGGCGACGATGGTCGGGACGCGGCGCCGTGCCTCGGCGGCGAGCGCTGCCGGGTCCGTGCCCACGACCGCCACGCGCGCGCCCTCCAGGAGCGCGAGCTTCTCGTGCATCACGCCGGCGAGCGAGCCGAATCCCTCCACATGCGCGTACCCCACGTTCGTGATCACGGCGATCGTGGGCTCGATCACGTCGCGCAGGCGCGGGATCTCCCCGGGAACGCTCGCGCCAGCCTCGACTACGAGGGCCTCCGCGTCGTCGGGCGCGCCGAGGATAGTGAGCGGCACGCCCACCAGGTTGTTCAGGTTGCCCGCGGTCGCGTGCACGCGGTACGTGGTACCCAGCACCGCAAGAATCATTTCCTTCGTGCTCGTCTTGCCGCTCGAGCCGGTCACCGCGACCACCGGGCTGCCGGGCGCGAGCAGGCGGCGCCGGGCGCGCGCCAGCAGCCCGAGCGCCGCCAGCGGGTCTCGGACCTCGAAGAACGGCAGCCCGTCCACGGACGGCGTGCCGCTGCGCACGACCGCGGCGGCGGCGCCCTTGCCCTTCGCGTCCGCGAGGAAGTCATGGGCGTCGAAGCGCTCGCCCTTGAGCGCGACGAACAAGGTGCCGGGTGGCAGGTGTCGCGTGTCGGTCGAGACGCCGCTGAACGTGAGATTCCCAGGAGCGCGGATGCCGAGTGCCTCCGCGACCCGTGCGCTGGTCCAGACGGTCACGACGCCCCGAGCTCCCTCACCACCATCCGCTCGTCGAACGGCTGCTTTTCCGTTCCCACCACCTGGTACGTTTCGTGGCCCTTCCCCGCGAGCAGGATCGCGTCGCGCGGCCCCGCCAGCTCGAGCGCGAGCGCGATCGCCTTGCGGCGGTCCACTTCGCGGTGATGGGGCTTGCCCTGCATCCCGGCCTCCACGTCGTCGAGGATCTTCTCGGGGTCCTCGGTGCGGGGATTGTCGGACGTGGCGATCGCGATGTCGGCGAGGCGCGCGCACACCTCCCCCATGGGCGCGCGTTTGCCGCGGTCGCGGTCGCCGCCCGCACCGAACACGACGATCAGCCGCCCTCCCCCGGTCGTGAGCGGGCGGACCGTCTCGAGCGCGCGCTCCAGCGCGTCCGGGGTGTGGGCGTAGTCGCGCAGCACCACGCACGGGCGCTCAGCGATGCGCTCCATGCGGCCCGGCACCTGGGGCGCGTGCGCGAGCCGCTCGGCAATCGTCTCGACGGGCACGCCCATCCCCCACGCGCACGCCGCCACGCCGAGGGCATTGGCGACGTTGAAGCGTCCGAGCAACGGTAGCCGCACCGGCGCGCTCCCGGTCGGCGTCACGAGCTCAAAGCGGGCGCCGGCGGCGTCGAGCGCTATGCGGCGTGCCGTCACCTCGCCGCCGCGCTCGCCGAACGCGACGCGGCGGTGCGCGCGGCGCAGTCGCTGCCACGCGGGATCGTCGGCGTTCACGACCTCGAGCCCGTCCGGGGCGAGGTACCCGATGAGCTTCGCCTTGGCGTGGAAATAGTCGTCGACCGTCTTGTGGTAGTCGAGGTGATCGCGCGTCAGGTTCGTGAAGATCGCGGCGCGGAACACGAGGCCGTCCACCCGCCCCTGGTCGAGGCTGTGCGAGGACACCTCCATCGCGGCGCCGCGCGCGCCCCGCTCGACCAGCGCCGCGAGCGTCGCCTGCAGGTCGATCGGGCCCGGCGTCGTGAGATTCCCGGCTTCGCTCGGCACGGACAAGCCGGCCGGGTCGAACGCGCCGAGGGTGCCGATCGAACCGGTCGGCTCGAGGGCCGACAGCACGTGGCGCGCCAGCGTCACTGACGTCGTCTTCCCGTTGGTCCCGGTCACGCCCACCAGGTCGAGCTTGGCCGCGGGCGTCCCGTACCACGCCGCCGCCGCGGTCGCCGCCGCGCGCCGGCCGTCGCGCACGAGGACCTGCGGCAGCTCCACGGGTTGCTCGCGCTCGACGAGCGCCGCGACGGCGCCCCGCTCCCGCGCCGCCGCCACGAAGCGGTGCCCGTCTTCCACCGAGCCGCGGACCGCGCAGTACAGCATGCCCGGCGCGACCTTGCGGCTGTCGGCGGTGAGCCCGGTGATCGCGGGCCACGTGTGGAGGTCCGGCGTCCCCACGAGCAGCTGCGCCCGCTCGAGGGCGGTCACGATGTCGGGGAGGCGGCTCATCGCCGAGGCTTGCGCGGCGGGGTCGCCGGCGGGACGGCGTCGGGCCGCGGAGCGACGGCGAACAGCGTGACGGTGGAACCCAGCGCCGCGCTGTCGCCCGCCGCCGGCCAGGTGTGCTCCGCGGCGCCCCATCCCTTGAGCGCCACGCGGAACCCGCGGCGATGCAGCGCGCGCACGGCCGCCCGCATCTCCATGCCGGTGACGTCGGGCACGGGGCGCGCCGGACCGGGCGCCGCGCTGTCCGGGTGGTAGGGCCAGGGGACGACGTAGGGCACGACACCGCCGTCGTCCTCGAGCGGCGCGGCCGTCGCACGCGGGGCGGCCGTGGACAGGCGGGCCCGGTCGAGCGCGACGGTGCGCGCCGCCAGCGCCTGCTCGAGCATCGAGCGCGTGACGGGCGCCGCCGTCTGCGCCGCGAAGTAGCTGCCCTTGTGCGGATTGTCGATCTTCACGACCAGCACGAGCTGGGGGTGGTCGGCGGGGAAGAGCGCCGCGAACGACGCGGTGTACTGTCCGGGGGCGTACCGCCCGTTCACCACGCGCCGCGCCGTGCCGGTCTTCGCGGCGACGGGGAACGTGCTGAGCGCCGCCTCGGTGCCGGTGCCGCGCTCCACCACGCCGCGCAGCAGATCGCGCAGCGCGGCCGCCACCTCGGGGCGCACCACGCGCCGCACCGGCTCCACCCGGTGGCGATACAGCACGGCGCCCCCCGGGGATCGCACCTCGCGGATCAGCGCCGGCGCGAGCAGGAGGCCGTCGTTCGCGAGTGCGCCGTACGCCGCGGCGACCTGAATCGGCGTCACCGACAGCTCGTAGCCCATCGCCAGGCTCGCGGCGGACGGCCGCGTCCACTCGGACGGTGGGCGGAGTCGCCCCGCTGCTTCCGCCGGGAACTCGATACCCGTCGCTGCCCCGAACCCGAAATCGCGCAACACCGCATACTGCTCGTCGGGGGCGAGCCGGGCCACGAACTTCACCATGGCGATGTTGCTCGAGACGCGGATCGCATCCGCCAGCGTGAGCGAGGGGAGTGGCTCTTCGTCGGTGACCGGCGTGGGGCGGCCCTTCATACGGTACGTGCCGCCTTCGCCCGACACGCGGTCCACGGGAGCCACGCGTCCGAGCGACAGCAGCGCGGCCGCCGCGAAGATCTTCGCGATCGAGCCGGGCTCGAATGTGTCGGTGAACGCGCTGGGCCGCGCCGTCCCGTCGCGCTGGTGCGAGGCCAGCGCCAGAACCTCGCCGGTCGCGGGATCGAGCATCACGACGTCGCCGCCGTCCGCGTCCATGCGGCGCAGCGCCTCGTCGAGCGCGCGCTGGGCGATCTCCTGCAGCTCCGCGTCGAGCGTGAGGACGACGTCGAGCCCGGCCTCGGGTTGGGCGATCACGCGCGCCGGCGACTCGTACTCGCGACCGGCGCGGTCCTTGAGCACGACCGCGGCGCCGGGGCGACCCGCGAGCAGGCTGTCGAGCGTCTTCTCGAGGCCCGACGCGCCGCGGCCATCGTCGCCCAGCCGACCGATCGTGGCGTGCGCCATCTCCGGAGCGGGATAGAAGCGGTTGAGCACCGGCTCGAAGTGCACGCCGCGCACGTTCCGCAGCGGCTGCACCTCGAGCGCGCTGAACGGGCCAGCGAAATAGGCGTAGCGTCGCCGCAGCGCCTGGGACCAGGCACGCGCCGACAGCGCGAGCCGGCGGGCGATCAGCGCGCCGTCCTTCACCGGATCGCGCAGCTCGTTGGGTGCGACGCCGACGTGATAGGTCTCCTGCGTGAGCGCGAGCGGGGTGCCGTGGCGGTCCAGCAGCGCTCCGCGGCGCGCCGCGAGCACGATCCGCTCGGTACGCTGCGCCTGGGCCTCCTCCGCCCAGCGCCGCCCTTGCAGCAGCTGCACCTCGGCGGCGCGCGCGACCAGGAGCACGAGTCCCAGACCCACGGCGATCTCGACCACCTGGAGCCGGACCGCGAGCCTCGCCATCGCTAGTGCGATCCGCTTCCGGAGGTCGGGCCGGGCAGCAGGATGATCTCGCTGTCGCTCGGGAGGTGGAGCCCGAGGCGGCTCTGGGCCAGCGGCACGAGCACGGCGCGGCTCTCGGCGCGGCGGATGCGCCGCTCAAGGTCGGCCCGGCGGCCCTCCAGGTTCGCCCGGCGCGCGCGTATCTCGGCGAGCTCGCGTGCCGCGCGGATCGCGGCCGTCTGGCGGGCGTACACGACCCAGGTGGTCGCGAGGAACGCCACCAGCCACGCGGCGATCCAGTGGCGGCCCTTAAGCCGCATCCCCCTCCCCCTCCCCCTCCCCCACCTCGAAGGCGCGGAACCGGGCCGAGCGCGCCCGCGGGTTGTCCCGGATTTCGGCGGCGTCGGGCCGCAGCGGCTTCTTCGTGAGCACGGTCCCGAGCGGGCGGCCGCGACACGTGCACACCGGCTGCCCCGGCGGACAAACGCACGACCGGCTCCAGTCACGAAACGCGTGCTTGACGATGCGATCCTCGCCCGAGTGATAGGTAATCGCCGCGATCCGGCCGCCGGGCGGGAGCGTCGCGCGCAGCGCCGGCAGCGCCAGGTCGAGCTGCTCGAGCTCCTGGTTCACCACGATCCGCAGCGCCTGAAACAGCCGCGCGAACACCGCCGGGCCGGCGCGCGGACCCCGCGCTTCCCGGATCGCGTTGACGAGATCGTCGCTCGTCGCGAACGCCGCGCGGCCACCCCCGCGACGCTTGACGATCACCCGCGCCAGCCGCTGCGCACGCGGCTCGTCCGCCAGCTCCGCGAACGCGGCCGCCAGCCGCTCCGCGGGCCAGGTGTTCAGGATGTCGGCGGCGGTCACGCCCCGCCCCGCCGCCATCCGCATGTCGAGCGGCGCCCCCGGCCGAAAGGTAAAGCCCCGCGTGTCGGTATCGAGCTGGTGGGACGACACGCCCAAGTCGAGCAGGATGCGGTCCGGCCGGAACGTCTCGATCGTGCCGAGCACCTTCGCCGAGCCGAACGGCCCGGTGGAGTAGCGGACGCCCGAGTCGCCAAGCCGGGCGCGGGCCGCGGCAATCGCGTCGGGGTCGCGGTCCACAGCGAGCACTTCAGCGCCGAGCTCGCGCAGCAGCGCGGCATGGCCGCCGCCGCCTACGGTGGCGTCCACGGCCCGGCGGCTCCCCTCCGCCCAGGCCCGGACGGCGCGGGCGAGGACCGGCACATGATAGCTAGACGTCGCCTCTCCCCCGGGGCAAAACGAAAGCCCCGCCTGCCGTGGCAGGCGGGGCCGGATGCGTCGTCCCGCGAGGCGGGTTCAGGCGGGGCTGACGGGGCTCGAACCCGCGACCTCCGGTGTGACAGACCGGCACTCTAACCAGCTGAGCTACAGCCCCCTGCGACGGAGCGCCGCAATATAGGCCAGCGTGAAAGTCAATTCAATGGCTCAGAAATTCCGACACTTGAACTGCTTCTTCACCTGCGGCATGATCGCCTCGAACTTGCCGAGGTTCTGCAGCGTGGTATTGACGAACCCGGGCGAGATCGACGCGCCGAGGACAAGGGCGTCCTTGGTGCGCGTGATCCGATCGTTGATCGCCTTCGCGTCCGCGCAGCTCTTGGACTTCACCATCTCCGAGTACGGGCCGGTCAGGGAGTACGTCGATGACAAGCCGTACCAGAAACTCGCCTGCACCCGAATCTGCTTGCGCGGTCCCACCGTGTCCGCTGGTGTCCGGGGCGCGACGACCTGCAGCAGCTGATCGAGCCAGGCGTAGGCGCGATCGTAGGCACCGACCTGCGCGATCTTCGATCCCGCCTGCAGCATGATGAGCGCGGCGTTGAAGCGCACCGTCGAGTCGCTCGACGTGAGCGCGTGGTCGACGTAGCTCTTCGCCGAGTCGACCCGGTCCGCAAAGGCGTTCCTGAACCGATGCGCCGCCGCGGTGTCCGCCTTCAGCTTCCCGGCCTGCGCCGTGTCGTACACCGCCGCGTCCACGATCGCCTTGGCGACGAGCAGCGTGCTCCCCATGTCGTTCGGGTCGAGGGCGAGCGACTGCTTGTACGCCCAAATGGACGAGTCCTTCTGGCCCTTCATGTCGAACGTCGCGCCGAGCGTCTTCCAGAACGCGGCCGTCTTGGGGAACCGTTTGACCGCGGCGTGCCCGAAGAAGAGGAGCTGCTGCGTGTCGGAGACCTGCTGGGCGGCGCCGATCGCGGCCTTCACGAGGCCCGAGTCGGCGAGCTTAGTCGAGTCCCGCTGGACCTGCGTCACGAAGCCGTCGAGCGCGCAGCGCCACAGCTCGCCCTCGATGCAGAGCCGCTGCTTGAACTCGATCAGTCGCTCCTCGCTCGGATTCCGGGCCAGCCCGTCGTCGAGGATCGAGACGGCGCGCTGATACTGCCTCTGCTGGCGCAGCAGCTCCGCGACGCCGAGCCGCAGCTGCGTGTTCTGCGGCTCCCCGGCGAGCTCGTGGATGACGGCATCGATCGCCTTGAGGGTGTCGCCCTTCTGCTGGTAGGCGCGGAAGATCGTCTCCCACGCCGTGGCGTTGAGCGAGTCGCCCTTGGTGGCCCGCAGCGCGGCGGCGATCATGCTGTCGGCCGGCATGCGCTGCGCCTCGTACACCGTGGCGACGCACAGGTGCGCCGCCGTGAGGTTGGGCTCGATCGCGAGCGCCTTCCGCGCCGCGTCGAGCGCCTTCGAGAACTGGCTCTTCTGACGCTGGTCGTTGCAGTTGCGCGCCTCTTCCGCCGCCCGGACGATCGTGGCCAGACGCTGCCCGATCGCGTCGCCCAAGGACGCCGCGGTCCCCGGATTGGCGCTCGTCACCGTGACCAGGGCGGCGAGGCCCGACGAGCCGATGTCGCGCACCCGGATGCGGGCGACCAGCGTGGCGCCGTTGTGCTCGAACGTCCCGGTGGTATACGCGTTGACCGTGAGGAACTTCGCGAGCAGGTTCGCCTGCGACTCGTCGAGCAGCACGTCGCACGCGAAATCCGACGCCTTGAGCGCCTCGCACAGCTTCTGCTTGGGCACGACCATCACCTTGTACCGCACCAGCTGCGCGAGCTTCTCGCGCGCCAGATCCATCACCGCGACGCTCGTCACCGAATCGGTCGGCGTCTTGGCCGCGAGCGGCACCAACAAGAGCTTCTCCGTCGGCTGTTGCACCGCGAGCTGCGCCGGCGCCGCCGCGGCGGCGGCGACCGTCAATCCGGCCACGAATCGCATGAATCTCACGCGCGCGGTCCTCACGTTGCGGTGTGGTACCCCAGTGGGCGAAGAGGGATTCGAACCCCCGACTTCCTGCGTGTAAGGCAGGCGCTCTGAACCGCTGAGCTATTCGCCCGTCGCACGCCGGGTCCTTTAGAGGGCGAGGCCTACCGGAAAGAAAACGCAGTACCCGAGCGTCAGCAGAATAGGCGCGGCCGTCGTGGACCCCTGGTGCAACAGCACGTACCCGACGACCAGCGACACTGCGGCCGCCGTCAGAAACACCCAGTTCTTCGGTCCGAAATGGAGGCGAGAGCGCGCGAAATGCTGGTCGGGCATCAGGGCAAGAGTTTACCCGGCAATTCCAAGGCCGTCAAGCAGTTGGGTCGTCCGGCGCCGGCACCGTCCACCCCTCGTCCAACAGCGCCTTGCGCTCCCGATCACGTCGCCGCCGCCGCCACACCAGCCACGCCAGCGCCGTCCCCACCACCGCCCAGAACGCCCCCGCCGCCTCCGCCCACCCGAGCCAGCCGTAGTGCGCCGCCACGTCGCGCTGCCACCGCCCCTCGAAATCGCCCTCGGTCATGTGGTACGTCCCGCGCAGGGCGGCGTCGAACGTCGGCGCTCGCGCGAGCGCATCGATGAGACGGGTGAGTCCCTGTGCCCCGCCCCCGCCCCAGCGGTCCAGCAGCGACACGGCGGTCGTGGCGAGCCCGTACGCCGCCGCGGCGTTCGCCGCATCCGACCGCAGCGCGTGATCGAGCTCGTCCAGGTTCATGTGCACGCCGCGCGCCACCTGCCAGTCGAGCCGCAATGCGTCGAGCCGGTCCCATTCGCCCGCGGCCACCGCCGCGTACCCTTCCTCGAACCACAGCGGCAGCGGCCGGCCGACCCGCCAGCGCAGGGCGAGATGAGCGAGCTCGTGCCTGAGGGCGACGGACAGTCGGACCGACGGACGGTCGGACAGCAAGACGATCGCGCCGCGGTCGGGGAACGCGGCGCCCTCGCTCCACGACGGCAGGCGGCCGCGGGTGAGCGAGTCGAACCGCGCGCGGTTGGGCGCGAGGAGCAGGCGGATCGGCCGGTCAGGGAGCGGGCCCACGCCGGGGAACGGCGGCGAGCGGTCTGCCGCCTCGGCGAGCGCCACGGCGAGGTCGGCCTGCGGCGGCCACGCCACCGCCGTCACCCGGCCCACGGTCACCGCCGCGGGCACCGGGGGGGGCGCCTGCGCCGCCAGCCAGAGGAGGACTAGGTGCGCGGCGGCTCCTGTCCCTGAAGGGCGAGCGCGAGCGTCTCCTGACACTTCTTGCCCCAGGGGTTGAACTTGTTGGCCTTGAAGCCCTCTTCCCACGTCGTCTTGGCCTGCGCCGGGTCGCCGGCGAACCAGTAGGCCCGGCCCAGCTCGTAGTAGGCCTCGATCAGGTTGGGCCCGAGCTTGAGCGTCTTCTGGAAGAAGGTCTGCGCGTCCTCGTACATCTCGCGCTGCAGGTACACGAGCCCGAGGTAGAAGTGGGCGTACAGGGTGGCCTTCTTGTCGTTGTCCAGGCGGATCGCCTTCGAGAGATGCTCGATGGCCTCGCCGAAGATCTTCTTCTTCAGGCAGATGTACCCGACGTTGATGCGGGCGAGGGAGTTCGCCGGCTCCTTCATCAGGACCTTCTGGAAGGTCGCGAGCGCGTCGTCGTAGTCTTCGTGCAGCATCTGGGCCCAGCCGAGCAGCGACTCCGCCTGCGTCTCCCCGGGGGAAAGCTGCAGCGCCCGCGACAACGCCTGGATCGCGCCGGTATAGTCGCCGAGCGAGATGAGGCTCCATCCCTTTTCGATGAACGTGGACGCGCCGATGTGGTCGGCGTGCACGGCGGGCCGCACCCCGCTGAACTCGGGCGCGGAGGCCTCCGCCGTGGACGTGCCGACCTGCTTGTAGCGGTCCACCAGCTTGCGCACGTCGTCCTTGAGCGCCGTGAGCTCGCCGATCAGCGCATCCACCTGCTTGAAGTAGGCGATGATCTGGCGCTTCACCGCCTCGCGCTCCGCGCCCGCGGTCACCTGGTCGAGCTGCCGCACGATCTGCTCGTACTCGCGCCGTAGGGCCGGGAGGGGGGAATCCACCATCAGGCCTGCGCCTTCTCCTGGACCGCGGTCTCGAGCGCCAGCTTCTCCTGGGAGGAGAGCAGCCGCGAGGTGTTGAGGACGATGATCGTGCGGCCGTTCTTCACGACGAGCCCCGTGATGTAGTCAGCCGCGAGCCCCTTGACGAGGCCGGGCGGCGCGGCGACCTCGGTGGCGGCGAGCTGCAGGACCTCGGTGACGGCGTCGACCACGATGCCGACGTTGCCGCCGTCCCACTCGAGGATCACGGTGCGCGTCTCCTCGCGGTGCGGCGCCGCCACGCCGAGCCGCTTGCGCAGGTCGATGAGCGGCACCGCGGCGCCCTGGTACTGCAGCACGCCCTCGAGGAAGTCGGGTGCCTTGGGGAGCGGCGCCGGCGCCTCGTAGCGGAGGATCCGCTCCACCTGGAAGATGTTGAACGCGAAGTCCTGACCGGCCACCTTGAAGGTGACGAGCTGGACGTCGTCGCCTGTGGTCATCCGATGCGGTCTCCCAGCGCCTCGAGATCGAGGATCGGCACGAGCACGCCGCGGCGCCGCGCTACCGCGCTGGCCCAGCGCAGCGACTCCCCCTGCGGCACGGGCAGCGCCGCCTCGCGCACAACGTCGTCGGCATCGTCCACCTCGAACGCCACATGGCGGATGCCTTCGCCGGCGCCGATCTCCACCAGCACCGCCGCGCGCCCCCGCCCCGCCGGTGCCGGCCGCTCGCCCATCAGCGCGCCCAGGTGGACGAGCGGCACCAACCGCCCGCGCAGGGGCGTGAGCCCCCGCATCGCGGGGAGGGCGCGCGGCACGTCGAGCACGTCGCCCAGGTCGCCCACCTCGACCACGCGGGCGAGCGGCAGGCCGTACGCCTTGCCGTCGACGCGGACCAACAGATAGCCCCGACTCATTGCGCGATCGCTCCCCGCGCCGCGAGCTCGCTCACGATCCGGTCGGCGATCTGTCCCAGGGGGAACACCGCGTCCGCACCCCCGAGCTGCACCGCTGCCGTCGGCATACCGGCGATCACCGCCGATTCTCGGTCCTGCGCGATGCCACCGCCGCCCGCCGCGCGGATGGCGCGCACCCCGTCCGCCCCGTCCCGGCCCATCCCCGTGAGCACGACGCCCACGCTGCGCGGCCCGAACACCTGCGCCACCGAGCGGAACAGGGGATCGGCCGCGGGGCGCACTCCCCAGATGGGGGCCTCCTGGTCGAGCGCGATCGCGGGGCCGTCGGGCGCGGGGACCACCCGCATATGATAATCGCCCGGGGCCACGTATGCCGTGTCGGCGACGAGCGGCGCGCCGTGGTCGGCCTCGACCACGTGCAGCGCGCTCATCGAATCGAGGCGCTCGGCGAGGGATCGGGTGAAGTCAGGCGGCATGTGCTGCACGACGAGCACGGCGGCGCGCCGGCCCACGGGGAGGCGCGGGATCACCTCCGCGAGCGCGCGCGGGCCGCCGGTCGACGCGGCGATGGCGACGGCGAACCGCGCGCGGGGCCGCAGCCCGACCTCGGGGCCACGGGGGGCGTGGATGGGCGGCCGCGCCATCATCGGCACGCGTGACACGTCGGCCGCCAGGGCGCGGCGCACCGCGGCGCGGAGCGCGGGCGCCATCCGCAGCAGGGCCGCGCGGTTCGCCTCGTCGGGCTTGGCGACGATCTCCACGGCGCCCAGCTCGAGGGCGCGGATCGCCGCCCCGGTGCCCGGGCCCGCATGTGCGCTCACCACGACGATCGGCCGCGGCGCCTCCGACATGATGTAGCCGATTGCGCCCAGGCCGTCGAGCTCCGGCATCTCGAGATCCATCGTCACGGCGTCGGGGTCGTGCTGATGCACCTTGCGCACGGCGTCGAGCCCGTCCCGCGCGGTGGCCACGACGCGAAATTCCCCGTCCCCGCCCGTCCCGCCCAGCACGTCGCTCAGGACGCGGCGCAGCAGCGCGCTGTCGTCCACGACCAGGACGCTGGGGCGGCGGTCAGATGACGATGGCATCGGCGCCCACCGCCCGGATCTCGACGCGTCCGTCGGCCACATGGAACCGCACCGACCGCCCCGCCCCCCCGCCCACCGCCTCGCGCGTCACGGGGATCCCCGCCCGCCGCAGAGCCTCGCGCGCCGCCACGATGTTGCGCTCGCCCATCTGGATGGTGCCCGGCGTCATGAGCTGCGCGAACATACTGGCGCCCCCGGCGAGCTTGGCGACGAGGCGCCGGGGCTCGGCGCCCAGAGTCGTGAGTCGCTCGATGAGGAGCGGGACTGCCGTCTCGGGGAACCTGGCCGGATTGGTCGTGTCGCGCGCGAGGCTCCGGGACGGCAGGAGGATGTGGGCCATCGCCCCCGCGCACGCCTGCGGGTCGTGCAGCATGATGGCCACACACGAGCCGAGGCCGAGCGTCACGATGATCGCGTCACCCCGCTCGGCGGCCCACTCGGCCACCTGCACGATGCGCTCCTTCACGCCTCCGATCTCCGGTAGATGCGCTCCCGCGGCTCCTCGAGCACCAGCCGGTCGCGCGCCGGGCCGAACAGGGTTTCGACCTTGCCGAGCAGCAGGATGCCGCCCGGGCTGAGCGCGGCCGCGAACTGCGCGAACAGCCGCTCCTGCATCGGGCGGTCGAAGTAGATCACCACGTTGCGGCACACGATGAGGTCGTACGGCGGATCGGGGGGCGGCTCGGTGGTGAGGTCGTGCTTGGCGACGTGCACGAGGCCCTGCAGCTCCGGGAGCGGGCGGCGGGGCGCCTCGGCCGTGAAGTACCGGCGCACCAGCTCCGCGGGCATCTCACTGAACGTCGCCTCGGCGAACTCCGCGGCGCGGGTGCGCTCCAGGCTCGCCCGGTCGATGTCGGTCGCATCCACGCGGGCGCGCGCGAGCAGCGCGTCCTGGCCGGTGGCGCGGGCCGCCTCGGCGAGCGCGATCGCGACGGTGTAGGGCTCCTCGCCCGAGGCGCACCCCGCGGACCAGGCGCGCACCCGGCCCTGCCGCTCGCGCCACAACGCCTCGAGGCGCGGCGCGAGCGCGCGCCACGTCTCCACGTTGCGGAAGAACTTGGTGACGTTGATGGTCAGCGCGTCGAGCAGCAGGTCGTACTCGCGCGCGTCCGCGTCGAGCACGCGGCCGTAGTCCGCGAACGTGTGGACGCCGCGCGCCCGCATCCGCACCCCGATGCGGCGCCGCAGGCAGCGGTCCTTGTACGCGTCGCAGGCGAGACCGCGCGCCCGCGTGATCTTCTGGGTGAGCGCCCGAAACGCCCGCTCGTCCTGCTCCGCCGTCACGACAGCGCGCTCAACGTGTCCAGATTGGCCTTGACGAGCTCGTGCTTGGGATTGATCTCCAGCGCCTTGCGCCACAGCTGAGCCGCCAGGTCGCGGTCGTTCCGCTTGTACGCGATGTTGCCGAGCTTGAAGTAGACGTCGTCCCCGAGGTCGGGCGCGAGCTCGACCGCGCGGCTGTAGGCGTCCCACGCTTCGTCGTAGCGCGACCCGCGGTAGGCAAGATCGCCGAGGTTCTTGGAGAGCTGCGGCAGGGAGGGCTCGCCCTTGCGCGCCGCGCGAATCAGGTCCTCCGCGGCCGCCAGGTCGCCGGCCAGCTCCCGCAGCACGGCGAGGTTGTTCTGCAGCGCGGCGTGGGAGGGGTAGGCCTCCGCGCCCTCGTGGGCCAGCTGCTCGGCGAGCGGGAACTCGCCGGCGCTCGCGGCGACGAGCGCGCGGGCCCAGAACCACGCCGGGGGCGGCACCCGGCCGAACAGCTCCCGGGCGCGGTCCAGCCGCCCCGCCGCGCCGGCGGCGTCGCCGCGCTTCAAGGCCACGACGCCCCAGCCGAGATAGATTTTGGGATCGGTCTTGGCGCGGGCCGCCGCCTCGCCGTACGCCGCCTCCGCCTCGTCGAGTCGCCCCAACTGCTCGTAGGCGAACCCCAGGTTGTGGAACACCGCCGGCCGCCCGCCGCCCTTCTCCGCCGCGAGCCGCAGCGCTTCCATCGCCTCGCGCCAGCGCGCCTGGCGCAGCGCCACGAGCCCCATGTAAAAGTGCGCATTGGCCTCGCCCGGCCGCAGCTCGGCCACGCGCCGGAACTCGCGCGCCGCTTCGTCCAGCATGCCGGTCTTGTAGAAGGCGATCCCGAGATTGCGGTGCTCCTCGACGCGCGCATCGGTGACCTGCGCGTCGACGGCCGACGCGGTGCGGCCCGCGCGGTGCACGAACCCCGCCGTGATCAGCCCGTACAGCGCCTTGCCGATCTCGAACTCGCCGAGCCCCGAGTCTTCGATCACCTGGTTCACGCCGCGCGAGCCGTCGAGCAGGGGGAGGATCCGCTCCTGGGTGTCGGTGAGCTTCCCCTCGCTGATCGCGAGCCGATCCTTGTCCACGACGAAGATCAGGTCGAACGACGGAATCTTCTTCTCGATCAGGCTCCACTCGTCGACGCGCCGCGCCCCCTCGAGCAACAGCGACTCCGGGTTGATCGAGACGAGGAAATCCTGGCGCTCGGGGCGGATGTCCGCCTCGAAGTTGAACGTCCCCTGGGTCCAGGTGAACAGGTAGAACACCGACTCCTCGATCTGCACCCGCATGTAGCGCTCGAGGTCCGCCTGCGTGATCACTCCCATGCCGACCAGGATCTCACCGAGCTTTTTGCCGTGCTCCTTGCTCTGCCGGTGGATGGCCGCGTCGAGATGCTCCGAGGTGATCTTCTCGTGCTTCACGAGGATGTCGCCCAAGCGGTCGCGCCGATTCACGATCGACGCGTAGCAGATGCGGCCCTTGTCGAAGTAGATGTAGCCGAAGTTCGAGCGGTCGGCGATGGAGAGACACCCCGTCTTTTGCCCGAGCGCCAGGAGCTGGAGCACGTCGGGAAGCGAGGCCTCCTTGAGCGAGCCCTTGATGGCCATCAGCGGAACTCCTCGATCACGCGGTCGGTGGGATCCGTCCAATCCCACACCATCTTTTCCCGGCTCTTGATCCCGCCCAGGCTCGAGACGACGAGGCCGCTGGTGCGCAGGCCGGCGCTGCGCCGCGCCTCGCGCGGGGCCTGGCCTTCGAGCACCTCGCGCGCGAGCCCGGCGCTCACGGGCGCGTCCTGCGCGGCGGCGGCGCTCACCACGCGCTGGACTCCGGCGACCAGGCCGCGCACCGAGTCGGCATGCCGGTCGGCGAGGTAGTCGATCAGCACCGGCTCGGCGTTGATGCCCTGTAGCGTGAGCAGCCGCTCGAGCACGGTCCGCTTCACGTCGCGATCCGGTTCCATGAGCTCGGCCACGAGCCCGCCTTCGAGCCGCGACGCGATCCGCTCCTCGAGGCCGACGAGCGTGTTGGGCGGCGTCGGCGCGGTGAACATCAGCTGGCGGTCCTGGTCCTGCAGCAGGTTGAAGAGGTTGAAGAGCTCCTCCTGGGTCCGCTCCTTGCCGGCGATCAGATGAATGTCGTCGAGCAGCAGCGCCGTGGCGCGACGGTAGCGGGCCCGCCACCAGTCCACGCGGTTGCCGTCGATCGCCGCGATCAGCTCGTCGATGAACGCCTGGGTCGAGAGGCAGGCCACGACCGCACCCCGCTTCCGCGCCAGCTCGAGCCCGATGGCGTTGAGCAGGTGCGTCTTGCCGAGGCCGCTCTTCCCCACCAACACGAGCGGGTTGTACTTCTTGCCGGGGTGCTCGAGCACGGCCCGCGCGGCGCTCACCGCGACCTGATTCGAGGGCCCCACCGCGAACGCCACGAGCGGAAAGGCCGCCGACGGCCCGGGCGGCGGCGCCCCGCCCTCGCGCACCCTGGCCGCCGCCTGCTCCGCTTCACCCATGCGCTCCGGATCGCGGAATACGCTGTGGCCCGCGGCCTCGGGATCGAACTGGGCGACTTCGGACTCGAGCGCCTTGAGTCGCTCCACGTCGTGCGCGAACTCGGTGATCGCGACGTCGACCGCGGCGGGCGCCTCCTGCTTGAGCAGCGCCTCAAGCCGCTGCGTGCGGTAGCCCTCCCCCTCCCAACGCAGCATCGCCTCCGTCACGCGGGCCCGCCACGCCTCGACCGCCTTCCCGACCGTGACGGTGACGTCGGCGAGGAACGCCCCGAATTCGTCGGGGCCCCCCGCCCCCCCCGCCCCCCCCGCCCCCCCCGGCCCCCCGCTTGAGGCAGCAGCGGCGACGGGGGCGGCGGCCGGGCTGAGCCCGAGAATCCGCTTCGCCGTCTCGGGCGTCACCGAGGCCTCGTTCACCGCCTGGAAGGCAACGAGCCGATTGAGCGCACCCATCAGCTCGCGCACGTTGGCGAACTCCGCGCCGGCGACCGTCTCGAGCACGCCCGGGTCGAAGCGCACCCCGCGCTCCTCGGACTTGCGCCGCAGGATCGCCACGCGCGTCTCGTAGTCGGGGACGCCGATGTCCACGACCAGGCCGCCTGAGAGCCGCGAGATGAGTCGCTCGTCGAGATCGGCGATCTGGGGCGGCGGCCGGTCGCTCGTGAGCACGATCTGCCGGCCCGCCGTCTGCAGCGCTTCGGTGAGGCGCAGCAGCTCCGACTGCATCTCCTTGCGGTTCGTGAGGAACTGCACGTCGTCCACGAGCAGCACGTCCACGTTCTGGAAGCGGCGGCGGAACGCGTCGCCCTGTCCCGCCGCGATGGCGGCGTGGAACGCCTCGACCCACTCGTCGAGCGTCAGGTACTCGATGCTCAGCGCCGGCGCCGCCTTCTTCGCCGCATGACCGACGGCCATGAGCAGGTGCGTCTTGCCCAGCCCGGAGCCGCTGTAGATGAAGAGCGGGTTGTACGCCGTGCCGGGGTTCTCGGCCACCGTGCGCCCCGCAGTGACGGCGAGGCGGTTCGCCGCCCCCACCACGAACGTATCGAACGAGTACTTGGGATGGAGCGCGGTCGTCATGCGGCGCTGCCCGCCGCGAGCTTCTTCAGCACGAGCTCGGAGATGCCCTTCAGGGTCTCGAACACCCCCTGCCCGTGCAGCGCGTCGGCCGAGAAGCTCGGCACCCCGCGGAAGTTCAGCGCGTCGTCCAGGTCGGCCCCCGAGAGGATCAGCTCCCGCGGCAGGTCCTGCTTGTTGTACTGCATCACGAGCGGCACGGTGCGGATGTCCACGCCGTGCTCGAGCAGATTGCTCTGCAGGTTCTGGAGGCTCTCCAGGTTCTCGTCCAGCTGGCGCGCCTGGCTGTCGGCGACGAACACGACCCCGTCCGCCCCCTGGAGCACGAGCCGCCGGGTGGCGTTGTAGTACACCTGGCCGGGCACGGTGTAGAGCTGAAACCGCGTCGTGAACCCCGAGATCTGCCCGAGGTCGATCGGCAGGAAATCGAAGAACAGCGTCCGGTCGGTCTGGGTGGCGAGGGATACCATGCGCCCGCGGCGCGCGTTGGGCACCCGGCCGTAGATGTAGTGCAGGTTGGTCGTCTTCCCCGATCGCCCCGGCCCGTAATACACGATCTTGCAGGTGATCTCGCGCGTCGTGAAGTTGACCAGCGACACGGGCCTACCTCCCGAAGAGCGTGTTCAAGCTGTCCGTCAGGTCACGCTCGAAGTCCGCCGCCAGCACCTGTTTGGGAACGCTGTCCTTGGGGCTCGCCGCCTGCAGATCGGCGGCGAGCTGCTCAAAGAATAACTGCACCAGCCCGAGCGACGAAACGTCGAGGTCGTACACGGCGAGCGTCACGAGCCGGCCTCGACTCGTCGCCACGCCGGCGAGAAAGATCCCGTGTCGCTGGCCCTGGTGGTTCAGGGCCGCGAACGGCGTCTGGCGGAGCTCTCGGGCGATCTGCTCGGTCGACGCCATGATGGCGGCGCCGAGGGCCGCCGCCGACATCACGTCCACCGCGCGCGAGAAGCCGTGCTGCGCCAACACCTGGCCCGCGGACGTCATCACCAGGACCAGGCGCGCGCCGGCTTCCTTCACGAACTTGACCAGCGGCTCCAGGGTCCAGGCTTCGACCGCGCGGGTCGTCATGCGACCACCTCCGCCGCCCGCAGCAGCTCCAGGCGCACGAGGCCTACGTTCACGTCCGGCTCCGCGACCGCCACCACGAGGATCCCCGAAGGCGCCCCGACGACGAGCAGCGCCCCCTGCTCCGCCTGCAGGTGCCAGAAGACGCCCGCGCCCAGCCCGGCGGCCTCCAGGGCGCGCCCCAGCCGGCTCGCGACGCTCCCGGCGAGCGCCGCCACCGCGGCTCCTTTGATCCCCTCCATCAGCTGTTCGGCGACGACGATCCCGTCGTCCGCGGAGACGAGCATCGCGCCGCGCACGCCGCGCACCCGCGTGACCAGGTCCAGCGCCTGCCCGTACCCCGCGGGTGCGGCGCTCACCGCTGCTGCTCCAGCCAGCGGCGCGCCGCGCCGGCCGCGCGCTGCGCGATGACCGCCAGCCGTCCCATGGGGACCGAGCGGTCGCGCACCACCAGCAGCAGCACGTCGCCCGCGAGCGCCGTGAGGTGCACGTGCCCCTGCTTGCCCTCGGCGGCGAGCGCGGTCCACCCACCGAGGGTCAGCAGCTTCGCGGTGCGCGCGGCCTCCTGAGAGACGCCCGCCAGATACGCCGCGACGGCGTCGGTCACGTCGCGCGCCCCCCCCGGGTCCTTGAGGGCGCCGCCCAGCACGCGGCCCGACGCGTCGAGCAGCAGCAACCCCTCGTGGGCACCCTCGAGCCCCGCGAATACCTGTTTCTCCTCGAGCGGCTCGGGCGCGGAGGCGGCGACCGGAGGCGGGGAGGGCGCGAGTGCCTGCTCAGCCGCCGCGGCCTGGCCGCTGCCCCCCCGGGCCAGGGCCAGCGCCTGGGCGATGCCCGGATCGTCCGGGGCGACGCGCTGCGCCGCCTCGAGGTGGACGGCGGCCTGCTGCACGTCTCCTACCTTGAAATAAAGGAACGCGAGCCCCTTCAGCGCCCCCACGTGGTCCGGCGCGATGCGCCGCGCCATGTCCCACTCGTCGAACGCGCGCTCGTAGTCGCGCTTGTCGGCCAGGATGCGGGCATACAGGTCGTGCGCGTCCGCGAGGTGGGGGTGCCGCTCCAAGCCGGTCAACGCCACGCGGTGCGCTGCGTCGAGCTGGCGCTTTTGCCGCAGCAGCTCCCCCAGGCGCAGGTACACCAGGCTGTCCGGGTCCTGGGCGAGCTGGGAGGAGAGCGCCTTGACGTCGTCAGCCATGGATGCGGGTCCCGCTGCCGGCGAGGGTCTGTGCCGCCGTCCTGGCGCTCTGCACCGCCTCGCGCTGCGCCAGCTCCGCTTCGGAGCGACCGGCGAGCCGCTCCCACTGGTCCCATTGCTCCACGGCCTCTGCGAAGCGACCGGTCGCGACGAGCGCGTAGCCCAGCACGCGATGAGCGCCGACGAGGAGGGGATCGAGCCGCAGCGCGCGGCGCAGCTCCTCGACCGCGTCGGCGCCGCGCCCCGCGGCGAGCGCGACGCGGCCGAGCAGCAGGTGGATCGCGGGGTCGTGGGGGTGTCCCCCCGCCGCCTGCTCGGCGGACGCGCGTGCGCCTTCGAAGTCCCGCCGCGCGAGCGCGTCCTCCGCCTGCGCCACCAGTTCCGCCAGGTCGGCGGCGAGGCTGGAGCGCTCGCGTTTCGCGGTGCCGGGATTCGCCAGCACGACGATGCCCGCGCTATCGAGCCCGAACAGCGTCTTGGCCACCTCGAACTCCGAGCGGCCCAGCTCGGCCGCGATGGCGCGCACGTCGCGCGCGCCGTCGATCATCGCCAGCATCTCCCACTCGGGCGGCAGCAGGTCGAGCTCGCCCTCCCCGCCCTCCTGGGGCGGTGCGAGCATCGGGACGACGCCCAGGTGCGGGATGCGGCTCTCGATGCGCGACCATTCGTCGATGCGCCGCGCGCCCTCCATGAGGAGCGCCTCCGTGGGAATGCGCACGGCGGTCTCGGTGGCGACGTCGCTGAGCGGCCCCTCGGTGAACGAGAAGTAGCCCTCGCGCCAGCTCATCACTTCGAACACCACCTCTTCGATCTGGAAGCGCACCTGGCGTTGCAGCTCGCGCCGCGTGAGGGCGCCGAGCGAGACGAGGATCTCGCCCAGGCGGCGGGAGTCCCCCTGACGCTGCTGCATGTCGCGCGCGCGCTCGAGGTCGGCCTCGGTGATCTTGCCGGTGCGGAGCAGCAGCGCGCCCAGCGGGTGCGGGTTGGAGCGGATCTCGGCGAAGATGATCGTCCCGTCCTCGAAATAGATCGTGCCCGCGTTGTGGCGCAGGTCCGAGGTGACGCGCAGCACCCCCGTCTTCCGGCTCAGATCGAGGAGCTGGAACACGTCGTGGATCCCGAGCTCGCGGAGCGGGCCTTCGATCGCCATGGGTCAGGCCGCGTCCGACGCGAAGATGTGCTGCAGGTCGAGCGCGGTGCGCGCGTGCATGCGCGCGCGCTGCGCGAACGGCCCGGCGGGATCGAGCCGCGTCACCTTCTCCCAGGTCTGCACCGCCTCGCCGTAGCGGTGCAGCCGCGCGAGCGCCACCCCCGCCTGGAACAAGGCCTCGACGTGGTCGGGGTCGAACTTGAGCACGCGCCGGAACGCCTCGAGCGCCTGCGCGTCCCGTTTGTCGTCGAGCAGCGCGCGCCCGAGGCACAGCAGCGCCGGTAAGTCGTACGGGTCCTGCTCCAGCATCTCGGCGAGACGGGTGACAGCCTGGCGCAGGCGGCCGGAGCGCCGCAGCAGGTCCGCCAGCGCCAGCGCGGCCTCGTGGAAGGTGGGCAGGACGTCGAGCGCGCGCTCGTAACTCTGCTGTGCCTCGCTCCAGTCTTCCTTTTCCTCGTGGAGCCGCCCCAGGTCGAGCCAGACCTGGACGTAGCCGGGATCCAGCTCCAGCGCCGCCCGGTAGGCGGCGAGCGCCCCGCGCTTGTCGCCGACCTTGTGCGCCACGTCGCCCTGGAGCTTGTGCAGATCCGCCCGCCCCGGCTCGCGCGTCTGCGCCTGGTGCAGCGCGGTGAGCGCCCCCGCCGCGTCGCCGGCCGCGGCGCGCCCGCGCGCCACTGCCACGAGCGCCTCCACGTCTTCGGGGGTGAGCGTGAGGAGCTGCTCCGCCAGGGCGCGCGCCTCCGTGGCGCGCTCGCCGCCCAGGGCGAAGAGCGCCTTCACCTCGCCGAGCAGCGCGTCGGCGCGCTGCGGCTCAAGCGCGCGCGCTTCGCGGTAGCGCTCCAGCGCCTCGCCGTACAGGCCCCGCTTCGCGAAGATGTCGCCCAGGAGCACGGCCGCCTCGGCGCGATTCGCGCCACGCTGCACCGCGCGCACCGCCTCCGCCGCGGCCACGTCCATCAGTCCCTTGCTCACGTAGTCACGCGCCAGCGCGAGCGGGTCGTCGGCGGCCGGCTGGGCCGCGGCGGGCGGGGGCGCCACCGGCGCGAGCTCCTGGAAGATGTTGTCGAGGAGCCGCTGGTCGAACGCGAAGTCCTCGCCGATCGTTTCGGCCGTCACGTCGGCGGAGATCTCGGGCGCGATGCCGATCGTCGCGCGCTCGTACTGCAGGTCGATCGTGAGCTGAAACTTCTGCGACACGTAGTAGGGGTCGAGCTCGAGGGCGCGCTTCGTGGCGCGGAGCGCCCCGTCGAAGTCGCCCAGGTTCGAGAGGGTGAAGCTCAGGTTGTAGTGCGCCCCCGCGTGCTCGGGGTCGGCCTCGACGGCGCGCGCGAACGCGTTGCGCGCGTCCGGGAAGCGCTTCAGCTCGACCAGCACGAGCCCCACCCCGTTCCACGCAGGCGCGGAGCGCGGCTCAGTGGCGAGCACCTGGCGGTACGCCTCGAGCGAGAGCTGAAAGCGCCGCAGCTGGTACAACAGCAGCGCCAGGTTGAGGCGCGCGGCGCTGAACGTCCCCGGCAGCTGGAGCGCGGTGCGGAACGCCTCGATCGCCCCGTCGGTGTCCCGGGTGTGGGCCTCGACCACCCCCAGGTTGTTCCACGCGAGCGCGTACTTCGGGTCGACCTCCACCGCCTGCTTGTACGACGCGAGCGCGTCGTCCGAGCGGCCGCCCTGGTGCAGCACCACGCCCCGCTCGTTCCACAGTTTGGGCGAGTCGGGGACCTCGCGCAGCAGCGTCTCGTACAGCTCCAGGGCGCTGGGAAAGTCCCGCTTCAGAAGGTGCACCTCGGCCATCGCCTGCAGCGTGAGGCGGCGATCCTCGCCGCGCTCGAGCGCGAGGCGATACTCGCGCAGCGCCTCGTTGTAGTAGCCCTTCTGGCGGAACGCGAGGCCGAGGTTGTAGTGCGCCAGCGCGTTGCCCTCGACCACCTGGGGCTCCGGCATCTGGCGCTGGCGCTGCTCGCGGCCCTTGCGCTCGGCGTTGTAGCGCTCCAGCGAGAGGTTCGTCTGGGCGCGCGCGAGCGGCGGGTTGAGCTGGATCGCGCGCTTCGACGCGGCGCGCGCGTCCTGGTGGCGACCCATATCGCCGAGCACGAACGCCATGAGGTAGTGCGCGTTCGCGTTATCGGGGTTCAGCTCCACGGCCCGCTCCAGGGCGGCGAGCGCCTCGCTGTTCAACCCGCGGCTGTAATAGATCTCGCCGAGATAGAATTGCACGACGCTCGAGTCGGGGTCGAGCTCCACCGCGCGCAGGAACCAGTCGGTGGCCGTCTCGGGCCGGCCGCGGTTCTTCTCGGCGAGGCCGAGCTGGATGATGGCCGCGACGTCGTCCGCGCGGTGCGCGAGCAGCTGCTCGAACTCGGCGGTGGCCAGCTCGTGCGACCCGAGGATCGCATAGGCGCGCCCCAGCTCCCACCGCGCGTCACGGTCGTCGGGGGCGCTGCGCAGCCGCTCGCGCAGCTGCGCCACGCGCCGGTCGTAATAGCCGGTGTCGTGGTAGGCGATCTCCAAGTTGCGCTGCGCGACCTGCATCTTGGGGTCGAGCTCGAGGGCGCGCGTGAACTCCGCGATCGCGTCCTCCACTAGCCCCTTGTGGTAGTAGAGGACGCCGAGGTTGTTGTGGGCCCCGGCGTCCGAGGGGTCGATCCGGCGGGCGAAGGATCGGAGGACGGCGAGGTCGCGTTCCGAGAGCGCCGGCGCCGTCACGGGTCAGGTCAGGCGGATGGCGTCGAAGATGGCCTTGAGAGACGCCAGATCGGGGAGCAGCAGGAAGTGCCCCCGCAGCCCCTCGGCCGAGTCGATGTGGAACTCGGTCTCGACGCAGAACACGAAGTCGCGCTCGTGCCCGAAATTGAGGTACGTGGTCGTGAGCACCGCCGCGGAGAGGTCCACCACGAGACTCGGCACGGACGGCAGCAGCAGCATCCCCATGAAGTCGGACAGCGCGTTCATGTAGGCGCCGGACAGGATGTTGCCGGCTTCCTTGAGGCACGACTGCTCGAGCGCGTCGAACACGTTCGTCGTGCCGATCGGCCGCCGCAGCAGCATGTCGCACAGCCGCCGCCCCACCGCCTCCGGGAAGAGCAGCAGGGTGCGTCCCGTCAAATCCCCCAGCATGTGCATCAGCACGGCGGCGACGACGTCCTGCGGGTTGCCGAGCAGGTCCGGGACTTCTTCGAGCCGCGCGATGTTGATCTGCGGCACGCTGATCATGATCCTGCGGTTGGTGAGCTGCGACAGCGCCGTCGCGGCGTGGCCGGCGCCGATGTTCGCCACCTCGCGCAGCGCGTCGATCTGCAGCTCCTTCAGGTCCCGGACGTCCTCCATCTCGCCTCCCTCCCCCTTACAGGAGCCCGCCGGCGTCGAGGATCAACGCCGGGATCCCGTCGCCCATGATGGTCGCTCCGCTGAACACCGGGAGCGTGCCCTGAGGCGCGTCGAAGCCCTTCACGACGATCTCGTGCTGCCCGAGCATGCCGTCCACCACGAGCCCCGCGCGCCGCTCCCCCATCTCCAGCACGATGACGGGCGCGCGCAGCGGCGGATCGCCCGCCACGCCGAGCAGCCGCCGCAGGTGCACGAGCGGCACCACCCGGTCGCGCAGCACGATCGCTTCGCGGCCCTCCACCGTGGTCGTGGCCTGGGCGCTGAACTCCACCGTTTCGGCCACGTACGTGAGCGGCAGCGCGTAGCGCTCCTTGCCCACCCCGGCGATCAGCGCGCGCACGATCGCGAGCGTCACGGGAAGCCGCAGCACGAACACCGTCCCCTTACCCGGCTCCGACCGGATGTCGATCGAGCCGCCCAGCGCGCGGACGCGCGTCGCCGCCACGTCAATCCCCACTCCCCGGCCCGAGACGCTCGTCACCGCTTCCGCCGTCGAGAACCCGGGCCGGGCAAGCACCCGCAGCAGCTGGTCGTCGGACAGCGCGTCGGCGTGCGCATCAACCACGCCCTCGCGCCGCGCGCGCTCCAGGATCCTGGCGCGATCGATGCCGCGCCCGTCGTCCGAGACGGTGATGGCGACGCTCGCCCGCTCGCGCACCGCGGCCAGCACGATCTCGCCCTCCGGAGGCTTGCCGCCGCGCCGCCGCTCGGCGGGCGCCTCGATGCCGTGGTCCACCGCGTTGCGCAGCAGGTGGAGCAGCGGGTCGCCCAGCTCGTCCAGGATGGTGCGGTCGAGCTCGATCTCTTTGCCCTCCACGCGGAACGCCACCTGCTTGCCCAGTTCCCGTGCGAGATCGCGCACCAGGCGGGGGAAGCGGTCGAATACCTGCCACACCGGCGTCATCCGCGCCTGGATGATCTCCGCCTGGAGGTCGGAGGAGAGCCGGGAGATGTGGATCGCCACGTCGTCGATCGCGGGATCGCGGCGCTCCGCGGCCACCTGGTTGAGCCGCCCCCGCGCCGTCACGAGCTCGCCGATCAGATCCATCAGCCCGTCGAGCCGCCGCAGGTCTACTCGGATGTGGCGGCTCTTCGGAGGAACAGGCTCCTCGAGCGCGGTCGCGCCCGGGGCCGCGGGGCGGACCTCCACTCCGCCCCCGCCGACCGAGACGTGGTCGACGTCCCCCGCCGCGCGCACCGCGCGCTCGACCTCGGCCGGCGGCGCCGCCGCGTCGAGCCGGAAGCTGAAGCGGCCGTCGAAGTCCTCCGCCTCGAACGCCGCGGGGGCGGGTGTGACGCTGTGCACCGGTCCCAGCGCCTGCGCCTTCTTGAGGACGAGCAACGCACGCCCGCCCTTGAGCGGCGCCTCGCTGCGCAGCGTCACCTGTACCAGCCGCCCGGCGGCGCCCGGTGTGACCGGGGGGGGAGCCGCCTCGCCCACCGGCGGAGCATCCTGTACGGGTGCGGCGCGGCCGCGGCCCCCCCCTCCCCCCCCACCCGCCCCGGCGACCTGGGTGGCGGCGCGGTCCAGGTCCGCGACAACTTCGGCCACGTCCAGCTCGTCCTCGCGTCCCACCACCGACAGCTCGACGGCGCGCTCCAGCGCGTCGCGCGCTCGAAACAAGAGCTGCAACAGCTCGTCGGTCGCGGGGCGCGCGCCGCGGCGCAGCAGGTCGAGCAGGTTCTCGGTGCGGTGCGCGAGGTCGGTGACGCGGGCGTAGCCCATCGTCGCCGCCATGCCCTTGACGGTGTGCACGGCGCGGAACACCCCGGCCACCGGCGCGGGGCTGGCGGGGGCGCGCTCCCATTCAAGCAGCAGCTGGTTGCAGGCGCTCAGGTGCTCCCGGCTCTCGGCCAGGAACAGCTCGGCGTACTGCGACAGATCCATGGAATCAGCCGAGGACGCGCTGCACGGCCTCGAGCACGCGCGACGGCTGGAACGGCTTCACGACGAAATCCTTCGCGCCCGCCTGGATCGCCTCGACCACGAGGGCCTGCTGACCCATCGCGCTGCACATCAGGATCTTCGCGTCGGGGTCGTGCTTCACGATCTCCCGCACCGCGTCGATGCCGCCCATGTCCGGCATCACGATGTCCATCGTGACCAGGTCGGGCTTGAGCTGCTTGTACCGCTCGACCGCCTGCGAGCCGGTCTCGGCTTCTCCCACGACCTCGAAGCCGGCCTGCGCCAGGATGTCGCTGATCATCGTCCGCATGAAGATGGCGTCGTCGCAGACGAGGACAGTGTGGCTCACACACCCTCCCTAGGAAGACAGAATGGGGTTGAGCAGCGCGTCGGTATCGAGGACCACGAAGAGTTGCCCGGCGCGGCGCCCGACGGCCCGCACCAGCGTCGGATCAATGCCGGGCAGCGCCTGCCGGCCTTCCAGCGCCTCCCCGCTCACCGCGAGGAGGTCCACCACTTCGTCCACGGTAAAGCCGAGGACCTTCCCCGCATCCACCTCGAGCAGCACGGTGGTGCCGTCCACCTCGCCGGCGGCCGGCTCGGGCTGGCGCAGGGCTCGCCACCCCTCCACCACCGTGACCAAGGTCCCCCGCACGTTCACCAGGCCGGCCACGACCGACGGGGCGCCGGGAATCCGGGTCGCTCCCAGCCGGGGCAGGATCTCGCGAACCCGCTCCGCCTCCGTCGCGCAGAGGAGGTGGCCCACCCGGAAAATGAGCAGTCGGACGACCCCGGCGTCACTCATCCGAAGCGAAGAAGCCAAGATACTGCAAGGGGTTGCGTTGAGCAAGCAAACTCGGATCGGCCGCCGCTTCCGCGAGCGCCGGCAGCAAATCGCCGGGCCACTCGGACCGCAGCACGACCTGCTGCTGCGTGACCGGGTGGGGGAACGAGAGCAGCGCGGCGTGCAGCAGTTGTCGCGGGGCGCGCGCCTCCAGCCGCTCGGCGGCGCGGCGCTCGCTGGGGGTGACGCGCCGGCTACCTCCGAAGGCGTAGTCGCGGTCCCCCACGATCGGGTGCCCCACATGGGCGAGATGCACGCGGATCTGGTGCGTGCGGCCGGTGCCGAGCGCCACGCGCAGCAGATCGGTCTGGGCCCAGCGCGCGACCACTACGGCATGGGTGACGGCGTGGCGCCCGCCGGCGAGCACGGTCATGCGCTTGCGGTCCTTGGGATGGCGCATGATGGGTGCCTCGATCGTCACCGGGCTCTTCGCGACGTGGCCCCAGGCCACCGCGGCGTAGACGCGGGTGACCTGGCGCCGCTCGATCAGCCGGGCCAGCCGGCGGTGCGCCTCGTCGGTCTTGGCCACCAGGAGCAGTCCCGAGGTGTCGCGGTCCAGGCGGTGCACGATGCCGGGCCGGCCCCCCCCGCCCCCCGGCCCGCCCCCTCGGCCGAGCCTTGCGACAGCGCGGTGCCCCGCCCCACGAGCACGTTCACGAGCGTGTCGTCCCAGTGTCCCGGGCCCGGGTGCACCACGAGGCCCGCGGGCTTGTCGAGCACCGCGAGGTGCGCGTCTTCGTAGACGAACGTCAGGTCGCGGTGCGCGGGGGCGTAGCTCCTGGGCGGCGGCTCGTCCGGCGGGGGGAGCTCCACGGAAACGAGGGCGCCGCGCTCGAGTTGCACGGACGCGCGGAGCGGCCGACCGGCGGTGGTGACGCGCTTGTCGGCGATGAGGCGGGCGGCGACGGTGCGGGAAAGGGCAAGCTGGTCCGCGAGGAAGCGGTCGAGGCGCTCGGTCTGCGGGACGGCGATGCAGAAGGTGACGGCGGCCATCACGGCTCCGCCGCCCGCGCCTCCTCCCCATGGGGCTGCTGCCGGCCCTCGAGCCAGAGGGAGACCGCGAGCGCGATCGCCCCGACGGTGATGGCCGAGTCGGCGACGTTGAACGTCGGCCAGCGCGCCGCGCCGATGCCGACGTCGACGAAGTCCACGACGCCCTGGGCGCTGCGGATGCGGTCGACCACGTTCCCCACGGCGCCGGCGCAGACGAGCGCGAGGGCGAACAGCCGGAACCGGTCTCCCGGGCGGGCGGACCGGACCATGGAGCGCAGGACGAGCAGCGCGGCGATGGCGAGCCCGAAGAAAATCCAGCGCGAGTAGGTCTCTCCGCCAAGGCACAGTCCGAACGCCGCGCACTTGTTATAGACCAGGCGCAGCTGCACGTAATCGCCGATTACCCGGACCGGCAGATGCCGCGCGAGCAGCGACTCGGCGAGCAGCTTCGTGACGACGTCGGCCGCGACGACCGCGGCCGCCGTGACCCAGAACAGCCGACGGTCAGCGGCGTTTGCCATCTTCTTCCTTGGCCTTGCACTTGATGCACAGCCGCGCGTGGGGCAGCGCATCGAGGCGCTCGAACCCGATCTCCTCGCCGCACTGCTCGCATTTCCCGAATTTCTCAGGAGCCTGGTACAGCCGCCGCAGCGCCTGGTTGACGTGCCACAGGTAGCGGCCCTCCTGGGAGGCGAACAGGAACGCCTTCTCGCGCTCCATGGCGTCGGTCCCCTGGTCCGCCATGTGGAACGAGTAGCTCGACAGGTCGCCGTCGGAGGCCTGGAGGCTCGAGTTGAAGGACTCGCCGTAGTAGCCGAGCTCCTTCATCACGCGGCCGCGCTCCTCCAGCAGCCGCTTCTCGAGATGGGCCAGCTGCTTCTTGTTGAGGCCCTTGGTCGCTTTCGCTTTCGATTTCGTCGGCATTATCGGGTACCGCCCTTTCGTCCGTCATGGCGCCGGAGCCCAATCGTCACCCGGCGCGCCTCAATATCCACTTCACGGGTCACATCCGCTTCCGGCAGCACGGCGCCGAGGAGCACCTTGCGCGCGAGCGTCTCGCCGGCGACGAAGCCCTGAAACGCGGACACGGCCGCCAAGATGTCGTCGGCGCCGGCCACGCTGAGCTCGATGCGCGTGGCATACTCATACCCCGCTTCCTTGCGGAGCCGCTGCACGCGGTTCACGAGCTCGCGCGCCAGCCCTTCCTGGATCAGGTCCTCCGACAGCCGGGGATCCACGGCCGCGACGTACGGGCCGTCGGCCTGGACGGCCCAATCGCTCACCACCTCGCGCGTCACGGTGACGTCCTCCGGCTGCAGCTCGAACTCCCCCGCCCGCACGGGCTCCCCACGTTCCAAGGCCTGCAGCGCCTCCGCCGTGAGCTGGGACACGGCGGCCGCCGCGCGAGGCGTGTCCTTGCCGTAGCGCCGGCCCAGGCTGCGGAAGTCGGCCTTCCCCTTGAGGCGCACGAGCTCGTGGTCCGATCCCGCCACCTCGACGCCCTTCGTGTTCACTTCGGCGGCCAGGATATCTAACAGGTCCGCGAAGGCCCGGCCCTTCACCGCGGCCGGCACCGCCACCTGGAGCTTCGCGACCGGCTGGCGCACGGCGAGCCCGCGCGTCTCGCGCGCCGCGCGCGCGAGCGACGCGAGCTTGCGGACCGCGGCCATGGCCTGCAGCAGCTCCGGCTCGCGCCGCCCTTGATCGGCCGGGAACGACGTCAGGTGGACCGAGGTTCCCGTGAGCGCCCGGTGCAGCCAGTCCGCAAGAAATGGCGCCGCCGGCGCGAGCACCCGCGCAGTGGTGACGAGCGCCTCATGCAGGGTCGCCAGGCACGCCGGGTCCGCCGCCCGATCGGGCGCCCAGAAACGCGGCCGGTTGGTGCGCACGTACCAGTTCGACAGGTCGTCCACCACGAAGTCCATGGCCGCGCGCACCCCCACGCTCACGTCGTAGCCGTTCCAGGCCTCCCGCACCGTCGCGACGACCTCGTCGAGGCGCGCCAGCACCCAGCGGTCGGCGGGCGCGCGCTCCGCCACGGGCGGCGCGCCGCTCTCCGGCGTCCAATCGCCCACGTAGTCGGCGAAGAACTTGTAGGTGTGGCGCCACGTGTTCAGGAACCCCCCGGCGACGTCGGGAATCTGCGCCTTGTCGAACCGCTTGCGCACCCACACCTGGCTCTGCCCGAGGAGGAACAGGCGGACGGCGTCGGCGCCGAACGCCTCGATCACCTGCCACGGGTTCACCACGTTGCCGCGGCTCTTGGACATCTTCTGGCCCTGCGCGTCGAGCACGTGCTCGTTGACGATCACCTGCTTGTAGACGAGCGCGTCGAACGCCGCCACGCCGATCGCGAGCAGCGAGTAGAACCAGCCGCGCGTCTGATCCACGCCCTCGCAGATGAAGTCCGCCGGAAAGTGGGCCTTGAAGTCCGCCTGGTGCTCGAATGGGTAGTGCCACTGGGCGTACGGCATCGCGCCCGAATCGAACCAGGCGTCGATCACCTCCGACACGCGCCGCATGGTGCCGCCGCACTCGCGGCAGCGCCAGGTGTAGCCGTCGATGTGCGGCTTGTGCGCGTCGAAGTCGGGCGGCAGCCGTTTGCCCCCCCCCCAGCGCTCCGCCAACTCCGCGTAGGAGCCGATCACCTCACGGTGCTCGCGTTCCCGCTCGCACTCCCACACGTTGAGCGGCGTGCCCCAGTAGCGGTCCCGCGACAGCGCCCAATCCACGTTGTTCTCGAGCCACTCCCCGAACCGCCCACTCCCGACCTCCGGCGGGTGCCAGCCGATCTCCGCATTCACCTCGAGCATCCGCGTCTTCACCGCCGTCGTGCGCACGAACCACGAGCTGCGGGCGTAGTAGATGAGCGCCGAGTCGCAGCGCCAGCAGAAGGGATAGCTGTGCGTGTAGGGCCTGGTCTCCACCCACCGCCCCTCGTGCTTGAGGCGCTCGATGATCAGCCGGTTCGTCTCCTTGTCGGTGACGAGCCGGCCGTTGATCTCTTCCCAGCGCGTGCCCTGGAACGTGCCGTCGGGCGCGACGGGGTTCACGAACGCGAGGCCGTACTGCTGCCCCACCGCGTAGTCGTCGGCGCCGAAGGCGGGGGCCATGTGCACGAGCCCCGTCCCCTCTTTGGCCGAGACGAACCCGCCCACGACCACGATGGCCCGCTGGCCTTCCTGGGGCAGCGGCACGACCTCGAGCGGGCGGACGTACTTCTGCCCCACGAGGTCGCGCCCGTGATAGCCCGCCACGCGCGGCGCCTGGGCAAGGGGCCGGCCGCCCACGTGCACGTCGCCCGCCCGCTCGACGGCGACGATGTAGTGGGTCCCGTTCACGTCGTACTCGCCGTACTCGAGGTCGGGGTGGACCGCCACGGCGATGTTCGCGAGCAGCGTCCACGGGGTGGTCGTCCAGATGAGCAGCTGGCGCTTCGGGTCCTGCGCCAGTGGGAACGTGACGTACACCGAGTTGGTCTGGACCTCCTCGTAGCCCAGCGCGAGCTCGTGGGAGGACAGCGCCGTGCCGCAGCGCGGGCAGTACGGCAGCACCTTGTGCCCGCGGTACAGCAGGGCCTTGTCGTGCAGCCGCTTCAGCAGCCACCACACCGTCTCGATGTACTCGTTGGTGTAGGTGACGTAGGGGTGCGCGTAGTCCAGCCAGTAGGCGATGCGCTCGGACAGCGACTCCCAGTCGGTCTTGTAGGTGAAGACGCTCTCGCGGCACAGCCGGTTGAACTTCTCGACGCCGTAGGCCTCGATCTGCTTCTTGCCGTTGATACCGAGCGTACGCTCGACCTCGATCTCGACCGGCAGGCCGTGGGTGTCCCAGCCCGCGATCCGCGTCACGCCCTGGCCGAGCATCGTGTGGTAGCGGCACACGAGGTCCTTGATGGTGCGCGCGAACACGTGGTGGATGCCGGGGCGGCCGTTCGCGGTGGGCGGGCCCTCGTAGAACACGAAGGGCGGGCCGTAGCGCATCGCCTCCTGCGTCCGCTCGAACAGGCGCTCGTGCTTCCACGTCGCGAGGAGCTGGCGCTCCAGCGCGTCGCCCGTGAGCGTGGGGTCGAGCGGTGGGTAGCCCATCAGTTCAACCGCTCCAGCACGCCGCGGATCAGCGCGGTGAGCCGGGGCTCGGCCGCCCGCGCGACCGCGATGATCTGCTCGACGGAGGCGGGCGCGAGCGCGTCGGGGAGGCACTGGTCGGTGATGATCGAGACGCCGAGCACGCGCATCCCCAGGTGCACCGCCGCGATCACCTCCGGCACCGTGCTCATCCCCACCACGTCCGCGCCCAGGGCCCGGAGCATCCGGTACTCGGCCCGGGTCTCGAGGTTGGGACCCGCGACGGCCACGTACACGCCCTCGCGCAGCGGGATGCCGTGCGCCAACGCCACGTCACGCGCCAGCGCGCGCAGCACCGCGTCGTACGGCTGCGACATGTCGGGGAAGCGGGGGCCGAGCGTGTCGTCGTTCGGCCCGACGAGCGGGTTGTCGCCCAGCAGATTGATATGGTCGGCGATGAGCATGAGATCGCCGGGGCTCCACAGCGGGTGCATGCCGCCGCACGCGTTCGACACGACGAGGGTCCGGGCGCCGAGCCGGCGCAGCACGCGCACGGGAAAGGCGATCTGCTCGAGCGAGTACCCTTCGTAGCGGTGAAACCGTCCCTGCATCGCCGCGACGGGACGGCCGGCGAGGGTGCCGACGAGCAGCTGTCCGGCGTGGCTCTCCACCGTGGACAGCGGAAAGCCGGGGATTTCCCCGTAGGGGATCCGCGTCTCGACCGTCACCTCGTCCGCGAGCGCCCCGAGCCCGGTGCCGAGAATGATGGCCACGTCGGGAACGAGCTTCGTCCGCGCCTGCACGGCGCGGACCGCATCGGGAATCATCCGCCCTGTTGGCCGTCCAGCGCACGGAGCTCCGCCAGCTGCCGCTCGAGCAGGGTGCGGAACCCCGCCACATACACCTGGAACTGGCGCTGCACATCCGCGGTCTGGCGTTCGACCTCGGCTTTCGCGGCGCGCGCCTCGTCGAGCACCCGCTTGCCCTCCACCTCCGCTTCTTTCACGACCACCTTCGCCTCGCGCTGCGCCGCCGTCCGCGTCTCCTCGCGGAACTGCTGGGCCGCGACCAGCGCGTCGTTCATCGCGCGCTCGCGTTCCCGATAGGCCTCCAGCTGCTGCGCGAGCGCCGCGAGCCGCTCTTCGAGCACTGACTTTTCCCGCAGGATGCGCTCCAGCTCGTCGGCGACGCGCATGCGGAAATCCTCAACGCCGAGCGTCTCGTAACCGCGCAGGCTGCGGCGGAACTCCTGCTTGCGGACGTCGAGCGGCGTGAGATGGAACGCGGCCTCGGTCACGCCGCCTCCACTCCCGCGCCCGACTGCGGCGTCGCTGCTCCCCCCGCCCCCCCCGCCCCCGCCCCCGCTGCCGGCCCCGGCGTCGTCCCCCTCGGGCCGAACAGCGCGGTACCCAAGCGGATCACCGTTGCCCCCTCCTCGAGCGCCGGCCCGTAGTCGGCGGACATGCCCATCGAGAGCGTCGGCAGCCATAACCCCTCCTCCTGCAGTCCATCGCGCAGCGCGCGCAGCCCGCGGAACGTGCGGCGCTGCACATCCACGTCGTCCGTGAACGGCGCGATCGTCATCAGCCCTTCGAGCTTCAAGTGCGCGAGCGCCGCCACCCGCCGCGCCAGCGGCGCGGCGTCGCCGGGCGCGCACCCGCTCTTCTGCGTCTCACCCGCGACGTTGACCTGCAGCAGCACGCGCACGGCCGTGCCGTGCGCCGCCGCCCGCCGGTCGAGCTCCTCCGCGAGCGCCGCGGAGTCGAGCGAGTGCACCAGCGCGAACCGCCCCGGCACGTACTTCGCCTTGTTGCGCTGCAGGTGCCCGATCAAGTGCCACGTCGCGCGCCCGCCGGCCGGCGTGTCGATCTTCGCGAGCGCCTCCTGGACCCGGTTCTCCCCGAGGTCGGTGAGGCCGGCGGCGAGCGCCGCTTCGACCGCGTCGAGCTCGAAGCCCTTGGTCACCGCCACGATCGTCACCGGATGCGTCCAGCCGGCGGCGGCCTGCCGCCGCGCGATCTCGCCCCGCACATGGGCCAGCCGCTCGGAGAGGGCGCCAAAATTCATAACCGCAAAAAGTAGCCCCCTGTCCGGTCTGAAACAATCGGGGGTGCGTGGAACAGGCGGCGCTGTGGGGAGTTACGTCACCGCGATGACGCGCTCGCCACCTTCGAGGTGGGAGATCGCACCGGACAGGAGGTCACGCACCTGCTCGGGCGACAGATGGCGGTGCAGCAGGCCGTGACTCGCGACCGAAATCGTGGAGGTCTCCTCCGACACGACGAGGACGGTGGCGTCCGTCTCCTCCGAGAGACCGAGCGCCGCGCGATGGCGCGTACCCAGGGACTTGTCGGTCACCTTGAACTGGGTGAGCGGCAGCACGCACCCCGCCCCGATGATGCGGTCACCCCGCACCAGCACCGCCCCGTCGTGCAGCGGCGAGTACGGGGTGAAGATCGTCGTGAGCAGGTCGGCCGAGACCTTGGCCTCCATGGGGACGCCCGACGAGATGAATTCCTCGAGCCCGATGTCGCCCTCCACGGCGATGATCGCGCCGGTGCCGGCGCGCGACAGCCGGTCCATCGCCTCGGCGATCTCCTCGGCCACCGACTGGCGCTCGCTCTGCGAGAAGCGGCGCATGAAGCGCGACTGCCCGAGACGCGCGAGCGCGTTCCGCAGCTCGGGCTGGAATACCACCACCACCGCGAACGCCCCGTAGGTGAAGACGACGCTCAGCAGGAAGCTGATCATCTGGAACTTCGCGAGCAGCGCCGCGAAGTACGCGACCGACAGGATCATCACGCCGACGACGATCTGCATCGCCCGCGTGCCCACCAGGAAGAGGAGGAAGCGGTAGATCACGAACGCGACGAGGAGGATCTCGACCACGTCCGGCCAGAGCCGCGGGATGAGGAAGCGGTACGCTTCGAAGTTCACGCTGGGCTCGTCGTCGTCGCCGCCGCCACCCGCAGCGCCTCACGCGCGAGCGCGGCATCGTGCACCCGGAACAAGCGCGCCCCGCGCTGCCAAGCGAGCGCGCACGCCACGGCCGTCGCCCGGTCGCGGTCCTCCACCGGCCGCCCGGTGGCGGCCCCGAGGAACCGCTTGCGCGACGGCCCCACCGCTACAGGATAGCCCAAGCCGGCGACGGTTGCCAGTTCGTCGAGCAGCCGGAAGTTCTGCTCCGCCGTCTTGGCGAAGCCGAACCCCGGGTCCACCACCAGCCGCTCCCGGGCGACGCCGCACGCCTCGGCGCCGTCCGCCACCGCGCGCAGCTCGGCCGCGACCTCCGCCGCCACGTGCCGGTACACCGCGAGCGAGTCCATCGTCTCGGGGCTCCCCCGCATGTGCATCACGATGACCCCGACGCCCGCCGCGGCGGCGACCCGGGCCAGGCCGGGATCGAACGCGAGCCCGGAGACGTCGTTCACGACGGCGGCCCCGGCGGCGATCGCGGCCCGCGCCACCGCCGCCTTGCGGGTGTCGACCGACACAGGTCCCAGCCCCCGGTGCGCGAGCTGTTCGATCACCGGCGCGACGCGGCGGACTTCCTCTTCCACCGGCACCGGCGCCGCGCCCGGCCGGGTGGATTCGCCGCCCACGTCGAGCAGCTCACAGCCGTCCGCCACGAGCCGCTCGGCCTGGGCGATCGCCCGGTCCGTCGTGGCGAAACGGCCGCCGTCGGAGAACGAGTCGGGCGTGACGTTCACGACGCCGATGATGACCGGGTGATCGAGCGCGACCGTGCGCCCGGCGATCTCCCACCGGCGCGGTGGGTCGGCGTAGGCGGCGAGGAAACGGCCCAGCTCGCCGGACAGTCCCTCGAGCCCGGGCGGGACGCGGTCGGGGCGCGCCAGCGGCGCGAGCCGGCTGGCGGCGGCGCCGACCAGCGCCCAGCCCTCGCCGGTGAGCACGTCGGTCCCGGCCTTGGCGCCCCAGCGCACCAGACCTTCGCGCTCGGCCGCGGTGATGTCTTCGAGGAGCACGACGAGGGATTGCACGCCGGTAGCGGCGAACCACGCGGGCTGGGCGTCCCAGCCGCGCGCCGCGAGCGCCGCGCGCACCGCCTCCGGGGTGTGGGCGGCGAGCGCGGTCAGCTTCACGCGCCGGCGGGCTCGGGGGGCGGGCTCCCCAGCACGGGACCGCGCGCGGCCGCCTTGTCCTTGCCGGCCTCGGCCGGCGAGGCGGAGGCGGGCGCCGGCGGGACGGACGGCGGCATCAACGGGGGCAGCGTCCTGCCGGCCACCACGAGATCGACCTCCTCGCGATCGAGCGTCTCGCGCTCGAGCAACGCCGCGGCCAGCCGGTCCAGTTGGTCACGGTGCTCGGTGAGGATCACCCGGGCGCGCTCGTAGGCCTCGCCCAGCAGCCGCTTCAGCTCGGTATCCACCAGCTCGGCCGTCCGCTCGGAGACCTCGCGCCGCTGCACCACCTCACGGCCCAGGAAGATCTCGGCCTCGCGGTCGCCCACGGCGATCGGCCCGACGACGTCGCTCATCCCGAACTGCGTCACCATGCGGCGCGCCATCTCCGTGGCCTGCTGGATGTCGGAGTAGGCGCCGGTCGTGACCTTGTCCGGCCCGAACACGAGCTCCTCGGCGACGCGCCCGCCATAGGACATCGCGAGCTGGCCGAGCAGCCACTGCTTCGTGACGTTGCGCCGGTCCTTCTCCGGCAGGAAGAACGTGATACCGAGCGCCCGGCCCCGCGGCACGATCGTCACCTTGTGGATCGGGTCGATGCCGGGCACGGTGAGCCCCACCAGGGCGTGCCCGGATTCGTGATACGCGGTGAGCTTCCGCTCCTCGTCGGTGAGGACCATGCTCTTGCGCTCGAGGCCGAGCATCACCTTGTCCTTCGCGTCCTCGAGGTCGTCCATGTCCACGACGGCCTTGTTGCGCCGCGCGGCGAGCAGCGCCGCCTCGTTCACGACGTTCGACAGCTCGGCGCCGGAGAGCCCCGGCGTCCCCTTGGCGATGCGCTCGAGGTTGACGTTGGACGCGAGCGGGATCTTGCGGGTGTGCACCCGGAGGATCTGCTCCCGACCCTTCACGTCCGGCATGTCCACCACGATCTGGCGGTCGAAGCGCCCGGGGCGCAGCAGCGCCGGGTCGAGGATGTCAGGCCGGTTGGTCGCGGCGAGCAGGATCACGCCGTCGTTCGACTCGAAGCCGTCCATCTCGACCAGCAGCTGGTTCAAGGTTTGCTCGCGCTCGTCGTGCCCGCCGCCCAGCCCCGCGCCGCGGTGCCGGCCGACCGCGTCGATCTCGTCGATGAAGATGATGCAGGGGGCGTGCGCCTTACCCTGCTCGAACAGGTCGCGCACCCGGGACGCGCCCACGCCCACGAACATCTCAACGAAGTCCGAGCCGGACATCGAGAAGAACGGCCGGCCCGCCTCCCCGGCCACCGCCTTGGCGAGCAGCGTCTTCCCCGTGCCCGGCGGCCCCACGAGCAGGGCGCCCTTGGGGAGCCGCCCACCCAGTCGCTGGAACTTCTGCGGGTCCTTGAGGAAGTCGATGATCTCCTCGAGCTCCTGCTTCGCCTCGTCGGCGCCGGCCACGTCGGCGAAGGTCACCTTGGGAGTGTCGCCCGCGAGCAGCTTCGCCTTCGACTTTCCGAAGGCGAACGCGCGGTTGCCGCCCTGCTGCATCTGGCGCAGCATGAAGATGATCAGGCCGAGGATGAAGAGGTACGGCAGGAAGCTGAACAAGAACACGCCGAACGACTGCTTCTCCTCTTTGGCGCGCACGTCCACGCCCTTCGCCCGGATCGGGGCGACCCAGCCGTCGGTCGCCTCGAACGGGAGCAGCGCGGTGAAATGCGCCACCATGTGCCGCCCCGCCGGGAGCGGGCTCTTGAACACGCCCTTGAGCTGCTGGCGCTCGACGATCTCGAGCGAATCGATGTTGCCTTTCTCGAGCTGCTCGGTGAACTGGGAGTAAGAGATGTCCATCGTCTCCGGCCGCCGGTTGGAGGCGAACTGCACGAGGGCGATGGACCCCGCGATCAGGAGCGCCCAGAACGACAGCGTCCGGAGTGTGCGGGCCCAGCTGAACTCGCGCGGCGGCGGGATGCGGTTGGCCATCAGGTCAGACTCGCGATGTACGGCAGGTGCCGGAAGTTCTCGGCGTGATCCAACCCGTACCCCACGAGAAACACGCGCGGGGCGTCGAACCCGACGTACACCGGCTCGAGCACCAGATGTTGGGCCACATGTTTATGCAGCAACGCACAGATCTCCAGACTCTGCGGGTCCCGCTCCCGCAGCAGCGTCACCAGCCGGTTCAGCGTCTTCCCGGTGTCGACGATATCTTCCACCAGGAGGATGTGCTTACCCCGCAGCTCCGTCTCCGGATCGTACAGTAGCCGGACGTGGCCGCTGGACATCGTATCGGCGCCGTAGCTCGCGGCGACGAGGAAGTCGACCTGTAGCGGCCGCTCGATGCGGCGCACCAGGTCGCTCAGGAAGATGAAGCTGCCCTTCAAGAGGCCGAGCACGAGCAGCTCGCCGCGGGGATAGGCCGCCGTGATCTCCTGCCCCAGCTCACGTACGCGCCGCGCGATCGTCGCTTCGTCGAAGACGATGCGCTCAAGCTCACGCCCGCCGGTCTGCCTCAAGCTCGCTGCGCTTGGTAACATCCAGCCGCACCGCCGAGGTTCCTGGCTGCGGGAGGTCGTCGGCACTCCGGCAGATTCCGGGGACCCAGAGAATGGTTTCGCCGCGCGCCACGACCGGGTACGTCGCCCGGTCGCTGCGCGGCACGCGCGCTTCCATCAACAACCGGCGCAGCGGCCGCTGTCCCACGCCGCCCAGCGGGATGAGGCGATCGCCGCGACGCGGGCGCCGCACTTCCCAGCCCGCGCCCCCCGCGCCCCGCTCCCCTCCGGCGATCCAGGTGGTCCAGTCGGACCGCTCGAGCAGCGCCGGCGCAGCGCCGGGGCTCCATGCCACCTGGAAATCGCCGAACACGGCACTACCCCGCTGCCCCGTGGCGACGACCTGCTCCGCTGCACAGCCGATCTCGCGCGTCACGCGGAGCCGCGCGAACGCGACTTCGGCTCCCCATCCTCGCCCGAGCGGCAGCCGGCGGCCCGACGGTCGGCGAGCCAGCTCCACCAGTTGCCGCGCGGCCCTGATCCCGAGCACCAGCCCGGCGCGCCGCGCGGCGGCCCGCACCAGCGCCAGCGACACTGCGTCATCATAGCGAGCGAGCCCCTCGCGGGCAACTTCGAAGCCGCGCCGCACGATGCGGAGCTCGAAGTCGGGCAAGCGTTCGAGTAACCGGTCCCAGGCGCGCCGCTCGAGCGCGGCCGCGCGACCCATGCCGAGCACGTCGCCGCGCACGCGCTCGCCGAGGCGGTCGACGAGGAGCGGGAGCAGCGTGGTCCGCACCCAGCTGCGCAGGTGGCGCGGGTCGGCGTTCGCGGGGTCGTCGTGCGACGCGAGGCCGCGTGTCGCGGCGTGCCGCGCGAGCTCGGCCTTCGAGAACGGCAGCAGGGGCCGCACCAGCCCACCGCGGCTGACCGGTGCCATCGCGGCGAGCCCCGCGGGCGCGCTCCCTCGGAGCACACGCATCAGGATCGTCTCGAGCTGATCATCGCGATGGTGAGCGAGCACGACGTAGCGCGCCGCGTGACGGCGGCGCGCCGAGCGCAACCACGCGTAGCGGGCGTGCCGGGCCGCGGTCTCGGTGGCGCCGGGGCTCAATCCCAGCTCGCCCAACTCGAACGGCAGTCCGTATTGCTCCGCGAGTCTGCTAACCGCCTGACCGACTAACCGACTATCCGTCTGAATCCCGTGATCCGCATGCGCGACGACCAGCCGCAGGCCCAGCTCGCCGGCGACCGCGGACATCAGGTCGAGCAGCGCGACTGAATCGGGGCCGCCGGAGACGGCCACGAGCGCCGCCCCGGGCCTGGGGAACAGGCCCAGCCGTGCCACGTGGTCGCGGAAGCGCTCCAGGAGCGGAGCCATATTATAATCATAACCCCGGCCCCAACCCGCGTTGCGCACCAACGACTTGCGCGTGACGACGCGGCGGAATGTCTCCACTGTGACTCCGGCGAGCTTCGCCACCGCGCCACGAGCTCCAGGACGCGGGCAAGCCTCCGATGAAGCAGTGAGAGGGCGCCGGTGGAAGGAGAGTGGCGGTGTGATTGACGATATCAGGGCCATGGAGTGGGACGCGACGAGGTTTGTACCGGGCCCGACGGTGCTGAAGTGTCCGTACTGTCAGGCGATCATGGCGTTCGTGAGTGATCCCCGGCGTTACCTGAAGGACGAAACCGCGACGCAGGCGACCGCCCAAGCCCTTGGGGTCCAGATCGATACCAGTCACCGCCGACAGCTGTTGAGACGCTTGGGTGCACGCACGGGCCTGCCAGCCTACGTCGTCTTCCACGAGATGCGGGGTGATGAGGCCGTGCCGTTCACGAAAGTGGTACGGGTGCATCCCGAGCCCGAGGAAGAGTGCGACACCACCGATCTCGCCGAACTGCATGATCGGCTACTTCAGCGACACTTGCTGGCATGCTCGGATCAAGGGTCCGAGAATCAGGACTTCGCATAAACCTCT
>WNGQ01000732.1_pt1 | contig 69754 bp, 59 predicted proteins | sample 5407661 | NCBI WGS metagenome assembly WNGQ01 (sample SAMN13153382, study PRJNA577476) | soil metagenome | isolation source: 60 cm soil or saprolite under Garry oak tree replicate 2 | place: USA:California | collected 2016-06-15
CGGCCCGCCGGGATGAAGGGGAGCACGTGTTCGGTGTAAGGCACGATCACGTCCAGCACGTACGGTTCTTTGGAGTCGAGCATGCGCTGCATGGCCGCGCGCAGGTCCTTGCGGTAGATCACGCGCTCGCAGGGCACGCTGAAGCTTTTGGCCATGGCGATGTAGTCCGGATAGATCTGCTTGCGGTTGTCCGGGTCCCCCAGATAAGTGTGCCCGCGGTTGCCTTCGAAGAATTTATCCTCCCATTGCACGACCATGCCCAGGTGCTGATTGTTGAGGATGACGGCTTTGGCGGCAATCTTCTCGATGTGAGCCGTGGCCAGCTCCTGCACGTTCATCAGGAACGAACCATCGCCATCAATATCAACCACCTGCCGGTCAGGAAACGCCACTTTGGCGCCCAGCGCAGCGGGGTAGCCGTAGCCCATCGCGCCCAGGCCCGCGCTGGTCAGGAACTGGCGCGGATGCTTGAACTTGTAGTATTGGGCCGCCCACATTTGGTGCTGGCCGACGCCGGTGGTGAGAATGGCGTCGCCCTTGGTCAACTCGTACAACATCTCGACGACCATCTGCGGCAGAATCACTTCGGCTTCCTGATCCTTGAGATGGTCGCGCATGTGCTGAGACTTCAGCAACTCTTCGGTCACGCGATAGCCGAACGGGGCTGTCGCTTTCCAGGCGGCAATCTGCTGGTGCCAGGCGGTGAATTTCTTTTCGATTGGCCGTTGCTCGAGCTGGCCGGCCATGCGCCCCAAGGCGTACTTAATGTCGCTGACGATGGGCAGGTGGGCCGGTTTGTTCTTGTTGATCTCCGACGGGTCAATGTCAATATGCACGATCGTTCCGGTCTCGCAAAACTTGTCCACCTTGCCGGTGACGCGATCGTCGAAGCGGACGCCGAAGGCCAACAGCAGATCGGCTCCGTTGGCGATCTGCTTCATCGGTTCGCCAAAACTCTTGCGCGGCTCGAATTCGCCATTCACGGCCCAGTTGGCGTAGGCGGTACCGTGCATGCCCAGCCAGCGCAGTGACAGAGGGTGGGTCTCCGGAAAAGCGCCGCAGCCCATGATGGTCGTGGTGACCGGGATTTGCGTCGCTTCGGCGAACCGTCGCAGTTCATCGCTGGCATTGCCGGTGATGATGCCGCCGCCAACGTAAAGGACTGGGCGCTCGGACTTCTCGATCAACCCAATGATCTCGTTCAACTCCAGATCGCTGGCCCGCCTGTCGGGAGTATAGCCGCGCAGGTGGACTTCCTTGGGAAACACCGGCTGCGTGCGGGCCTGCTGAACATTTTTGGGCAAATCAACCAGCACCGGGCCCGGTCTGCCGGTTTGCGCAATATGAAAGGCCTCTTTAATCACGCGTGGAATTTCGTTGATGTCGGTGATCAGGTAGCTGTGCTTGACTACCGGCAGCGTCATGCCATAGATGTCGGTTTCTTGAAACCCGCCTTTGCCGATCATCGCCTGGGGCACCTGGCCGGTGATGGCGATCAGCGGCACTGAATCCATGAAAGCATCGGCGATGCCGGTGACGAGATTGGTGGCGCCCGGACCGCTGGTGGCCATGCAGACCCCGGCCCGGCCAGTGGCGCGCGCATAACCCTCGGCCGCGAAGGCGCCGCCTTGCTCATGCCGCGGCAGGACCGTGCGAATTTTCTTCGAACGGGTCAGGGCCTGGTGGATTTCCATGCTGGCGCCGCCCGGGTAGGCGAAAATCGTGTCCACCCCCTCGCGTTCGAGGCAGGCCACGAGGATTTCGCTGCCGGACATAGTGGGGCCGCGTTCGACGCGTTTGCCAACGGTCGTTTTCCTGTTTGTCTCAACTGTCTTGTTCATGCTTCTCCATGCGGTTTTGACTGGCCGGCGCAGGCGCACAAAAAAACCCACGACCGTTGTCCAGCCGTGGGTTCTTGTCGAAACTCAATTCACTCCCGACAAGCGCCTGCGGCGCCGCCAATGACGACGACCAGCAGAGCAACTTGTCGAATGCTTTCTAACATCGGCGCAAATGTAGTCGCGGGCCGCCGCGAGGTCAAGCGTGAATTTGAAGGGCTGATGGGGGCGGGGTGCCTCTTGTCAGTACCGCCGTCAGTACCATCGGTCGGAGAAAGGACGGCCCCTCACCCCGGCCCTCTCCCATCGGATGGGAGAGGGGGAAGAGCCGCTGGCAGCAGGGGCGCTCGCGGCCTCTCACCCATGCCCTGTCTCCATCGGATGGAGAGAGGGAGAAGAGGGATGCTGCAACTTTTGCGCGACCAGCAGGAAACCATGATTCAGAACTCGAAGTGTTTGAGTTGGCGCAAGCCCAGCTTAACGGGAAGCCAGCCGATGAGCAAAGACAACGCCGCGAAGCCTGAAACACCGGCGACGACCCAGCCCGCGTGCGGATGCAACCCGGTGGCGCCCAAGCCGAGCAATAACACCGAGGCCAGGATATAAAGAAAACTCAGCACCAGACAAAGGGTGCCGCCAAAACCGCTTACGATTTTGCTCGGATTGGCCTCTTTGAAATTCGGATACAGCACGCCCAAGCCGACAGCCAGCCCGTTCAGGGCAAGGGTCATCACCGTTACCACCGCGCCGAAGAAAGCAATGCGGTTCCAGGTCATCTTGAGCAGATACGACGAGAGACTGATGAGGCTCAGAGTCACGAGCAGCGAAGAAAAGCTGGCCAGCCAGTACTTGACTTTGACGACGCGCGCCAAACCCATCGGCGCCAGCCCAATGATCCACAGCCGCCGGCCTTCGAGGGAGAATTGCGGAAAGATAAAGCGCGTTGTGACCGTCGCCAGGTTCAGCGAGCACGCGCCAAGGTTGAGATAGCTAACCAGGTTCACCCAGAAGGGGCTGGTGAGCTGATGGGTGAAATGGCGCAAGTTGATGATATAAACGCCCAGCAACCCGAAGAGCATGATCGATTGGCCCCACTGGGTTGTATCGCGCCAAAAGATGCGGACGTCCTTGATCACCAGCGCCCGGACGTCGGCCCCAATCCAATTGCACCGGCTCAAAAGCCGTTCAGCCGGGCCGGGCGCATAGTCAAAGGCTCCCTGGCGCCGGCTACGCGAGCGGAACCATTCCCATTGCCCCCAAACTCCGGTGCGGCTCTGGACGACCGAAGCGGTGTCGTAGAAGACCTGTCCCAAGCGCGTGAAAGCCAGAAAGCCAAAGAAGGTGACATGGCTGAGCAGCACGAGCACGAAAAAAACTGCGACATTCAACGTTCCTTCGGCCCACTGGATAACGCTGGTAGAAAGCCAATAGCTCGGCAGAAAGGCGAACTGAGCAAAGCGGGTTTTGACCAGCATTTGGTCGAGCATATCCAGCACGCGCGTCTCCAGCAGGTCGTCGGCGGGGGGTTGCGCGTTCCACCAGAACCCGGCCAGCGTCAACAGCAGGACCGCGCCGGCGAGGGCGCTGATTTGAAAACTGCGCCGGTCCAGATAGCGGGCCAGTTGAATGGCCAGCCAGCAACCGGCCACTCCGGGCAGCCCGATAAAGAGCGCAATCAATACCGGCGTGACAACATAGAAATGCCAGGGCACCGCGCGTGTCAGCCCGAAGGCGGCCACCAACGGCGCAATCAGAAAGAGAAACGCCCAGGACGCCAGCAGAGTTGATTCAATAAATTTCCACTGGAAAACCGTGCGCCACGGCACCGGCAGCGTCAGCAGAAACGTCGCTTCGCGGTTGCGAAAGAAGTTGGTGTAGCTGATGACCAGGTTGCTCAGCAGCAGCAGCGCGAACAAAAACGCAAACAGCAGGTAGAGCAATCGCTCCGTCAACACTGTGCCCAGGCCCGGAAACGCCGCGAGGAATTTCAATCCTTTGCAAAACAGCCAAAACGACAAACCCAGATAACCGCCAAGAAAGAGCGCGATGATGGCCGTGAGCAGCCGCGATTGGTCGCGCACCGCTTTGAGCCGGCGCCAGACTTGCAGCGCGTTGACGCGCACCAGCAGGAGCAGTGGCGGGGTGAGGGCAGCGGGCGGCTCGGAACAGTTTGACACTGAGCTTATCCTATCCCAGCAGGCGGTGCTGCGCAACGTGGCCGCTTGGCCCACAGCGCTTGGCCGCTTGTGGTAGCCGGTAAGTGACGGCGGGGCAGAGTGCGACGGGGGAAGGGCGCGCTCGACGGCGTCCAGCAGAGCGCGAGGCGGATTACCAATCCGCGCTACAGCCGACTACCAGTCGGCGCTACGTCCAGTGAGGGATTACAGCTTATGTGGCCATCCAGATAACAGAAAGCGCTCCCTGCTCGTTGGTTCACGATGGCGATCGTCGCTCGATTCAGAGCTCCAGCCGAAGGCCAAGATCGCAACCGCGAGATGGGCGAGCGCTGTCGCCGCGGTTTCCGGTCTCAGTTGGCGCAGGACCATTACTGGCGCAAGCGGTAAAACTGCGGTGTGCCGGAGATGGGATTGGAGACCGTGTTCCGGCCGTTGACGATGACTGGCGCGGGAGAAGCGGTGGTTGAAACAAGATTCGTGGTGGATTACAAAGTGAGCCCGGTGGCGCTGGTCGGCCAGGTTAAGATATCGTGTGCCGAGGAAGAAACTATTGCCAGTTGTGGCAGGACCGGTGGGAGGCTTGGCCTGGCGGCAGGGACAATTCGTGATACTCGATGAGGCCAGCCGCCGCGCCGGAGCGGCGCTTTGGCGCGCCGCGAAAGCGGAGAACGGGCCGGTGTGTCACCCTGGCGGCTCGTTGGAAGCGGTGTTTGACATCGGGCGCGCAGATCATTGTGGTCAGTTTTCAGTCAAACCAAACCAAAGACGAATCGCCTCGTTGAGTTTTCTCAAATCGGCTTCGCGTAACAATCCAAGCTGCCTTCGCACGAGACTGCCTTCCACCGAAGCAACGGCGCGTTTGGCAAATGACGGATGAATCAAGCCCGCCTCGCGCCAGAACCGGATCGAAAACCCGCCGGGACGCAATGTCCCGCTTACCGAACTCAGACCGACCTCCAGCAAATCGTCGGAAGGGTAGCCGGGATTGACAATGACCGCCGGACGGACTTTCGACGAAGTTTGGCCGGAAAACGAGAAAGGAATCAAGACGACCGCGCCGCGATTAAAGCTTGTCGTAATCGGCATCGAGCGGGTTGTCCCAGATTTTCTGAAACGCGGGTTCTGACAAACGCGCAAAATCGCTGACGGCATCGTCGCGTTCCGGCGCAATAACTTTGACTTTGTCATTCGGCTTCAAGTCGGCGGGTTCATCCAACACGACGACCTTGCCGTCGAAATGCGCGTTCAACGTTTTCACGTTGCTACTGTAGTTTTCCAAACGGCTTTCCTCAAGCACAATTAACCTTTGAACTTTGAACTTTGAAAAGAAGCAGCCGGCGTGAGAAGGCTCTGCTTTGGTCCGCCCTACCCTATTGGCACTCCGCACTTGAAGACTGAGCCTGGTTACCTCGGCTGCTAGTAGGTCCGGGCTCATCCCGGGAATGCGGACTTAATGATGGCCTCAGCCTTCCCCTTCGGCATTCGACTGTGCCAAAGCGGAATTTTATCGCGCAGAGTTTGCAGCGTGGCGGCCACGTTGTCTTTCAACTCGGCGTCCGGAAACTCAGCGTGGTCGGTCGCCAGCGCGAGGAACCGACCAAACGCGATCAACTTCTCCACTATGCCGCGATGCGCCGCCAGAGCTTCGGCACTAGGATTTTCGAGGACATGCTCGTCTTCCCATTGCGCCAAGGCAGTCACACTTCGGCCCCAGGCGGCGACACCCTCCGCGAGCTCCTGAAGGATGTGCCTCTGGAGTCTCTCGAAATAATCTGGCATGACGGCGGCTGGAATGGCTGTTTCCATGATGCGAGCCTACCACAAGGCCGTACCCCAAAAAAACGGTTTTCTGTCAGAGCAAGGCTTGACTATGTAGCACGGCGCGCTACACTTGTGATGATGAAGACAGTGCCCCTCTCGGTCCGTCTGGACAAACAACTGCGCTCGTTGCTGGCCGAAGGCGCGCGACGCACTTCGTTCAATCAGCGGGAACTACTGCGGCGCACTTTGCGCCTTCATCTGCGGGAGGTCATCGAACGCGAGGCCGTCAAGCCCAAAGCGCGAATTACCAACATTGCTCCGTGGCCACAGGGCGCCCTGGCCAGGGCTTACAAAAGAACCGTGGACAAAGGCTGGGAACGTGTCGAGGCAGCGGCTACCGCCGCCCAAAGCCAGCCCTCGTGGGATGATTGATGAAGCCATGGGAAGTATGGACCTGGAAATTCCCCGAGGCCGGCGAGCACCCGGCGGTTATCCTGGGGACCGAAGAGCGTGTTAAACTAAAACCCCGGGTCTGTGTCATTCTCTGCTCGACTCAGCGCGCCACACGAAAACCCGAGCTTCACGAAGTGATTCTCGACCAGGCCGATGGTCTGAACTGGGAGACTCTTTGTAAATGCGACGTGGTCTATGCTGCGCCCAAAGCAGAACTGGTCCAACGCCGTGGCATGGTGACCCAGGAGCGCCGCCGTGCCATTGCCGAACGCGTCATCCGCGCTCTCGGTTTGGCGGGGCTTTAGTGGGCAGGAAGTCCAGAGCTTCGGTGTTCGTTCGCGACTCCGCAACATCTGCCACACTTCACGCTACTGGCTTAGCCGGTAAAACTGCCGCATGCCGGAGATGGGATTGGTGACGGTGTTCTGGCCGTTGACGATGACCGGCGACGGAGAAACGGTGGTCCAAGCTCCCGGTGAAACAAGGTTCGTGGTCGATTGCAGAGACAAGCCGGTGGCGTTGGTTGCCATCTCAAGAGAATGCATTTGCTGGGGAGCGGGTGACTGTCAGTTGCGGCGGAGCGATTAAGACAAATGAAAAAAGTGATACGGGGCGAAATCAGCCACCTTGCTGGTGACCAGGACAATCGTAAGGTGAAGCCGGGCTCATGGCTGTAGCGTGGAGCAAGACGCGGCCGTTGATGGCGGAAACCGATCGCGGAATTCGACCTGGCCGGAGGCGGGCGCGGTTTGTGCCGCGCGCTGGTGCTCCACGGGCCGACACATTGGTCGCGCGGCGCAAGCTGCAGGTGAATTTAAGTCGGGCTTTCATTTATCGTCCGCGCGATTGCGAATGACAGCATCGGCATCATCTTCTCCAACGTCACCAGACCAGAGCAAAAGGCCGGTGTTAGCGTCCCTGACGAGTTGGCCGGTCGAAAAAGCAGGCTGTGCGGCCACTAACCGAGTCAAAATCACCTGTTCAGGGCTCGGGCTGGACAATTCGAACTTGTCGCCCGGGTTCGCGCCCGGAATCACCACGCGCTTCTTTTCATCTGCCGTGACAGTCATGAGGAAAGTTTCCTTTCGCTCCGGATTTTTTCAAGCCCTTTTTCTGACTTCGGGCGGAAAGAGCGGGTAAGCGCGCGCGCTCAAGCCATCAACTTTTCAAGTATCAACGTTTAAGTCACTGCTGCCATCGGTGCTGAGGGCGAACGCCGTTCCATAACGCTAACTGCCGCCCTCAAAGGTCGTCCCATAGAGGGTGCTGCCGGACAAAATCAATCCGGCGTACGGATAAGCTCCGTCGCTGTTGGTAATAAAGGAGTTTGCCGTGAAACTATGCAGGTCGTGAAGGTCTGCGCCGATAGGCGACCTGCCGGCACCGACTGGAGGCCAATCATCAAGATCAGCGGCCAAGGATTATCGACGTATCTTTTCATGTGTCTTGTTCATTTAAAAAGTGCTCTGGTGGTCGCCTCCCTCACCTGGCTCAACCGATAAAACTGCCGCGTGCCGGAGATGGGATTGGTGACGATGTTCTGGCCGTTGAGGATAACCGGTCCAGGAGAAACTGCCGGCCACACCTCCCAAAACCTGGTTTCAGGCCGGACACCCGCCTGGAGCGCGTGGAAGTCCTTCAAATCCTCGGGAGCGCTATCCAACGTCCCCTTCCGTTCTGCTTGTAGGTGTCAGCGATGCCAGCGCCCTGAGCCTCTACGGAATCGCGACCGGCGCCGGTTGAAATCCGGATCGAAGTGTTGGAATCGTTCATGGTCCGGTTCAGGGCAACAGCACGACGCGATAGAAGCGGCGCGCGTCCGAACCGATGGTGTCCGACGCGCTCGCCGTGTTGTTAGTCGCGGTGATTGGGAGACTCAAGTCGTTCCAATCGCCCGCGGCAGAAACTCAATATTTCTTGATGAGCCAATTGGCGCCGTCGTTGCCGCCGACGAAGATGTTTCCGAAAACATCCGCCGCAATCGCATTCGGACTGGTGACGAGGCTGCCATTCTGGAAAACATCCACCGTCGTCCAAGGACCCGTGCCAGCAGCGCTTTTGCGAAGAATCCACTTGCCAGCGCCCGATCCCGCGACGACGAGATTGCCGTTTGCGTCAGCCGCAATACAGCGCGCCTGGCTGGAGTTGTCCGCGACGAGTTGGTAATCATCCACCGTCGTCCACGAGTTGCCGCCGTTGGTGCTCTGGCGCACGATCCAGTGGGATGAAGTCACTCCCTTGTTGAGGTTGTATGCGTGCCCCACCACATAAATGCCGGACGCATTCGCGCCGATGCCCATGGCGACGGCGGATCTTGAGCTGGAGAGTTGAAATGTATCCACGTTCGACCAGGTCGCGCCACCGTCCGTGCTGCGCCGCACCAGCCAGGCGCTGCTTGTCTGGTTTTTGATCGTGACCGTGGTCATGCCGGAGACAAAAACGCCCGCGGTTGGATGAACGAAAACTTCCGTTGGGCGACTGTTCGGCACCGTGTCCACCGTTGAAAACGACGTGCCACCGACGCCTTTACGAACGGTCCAAAGCGGGTAGGCGTACGAGCCTGACTGGTAAAAATCACAGCCCGAGGCATAGACATTGCCCGAAGCATCAGCGGCTATCCCGATGTCATCGGCGTTGGCATCAACGGGTGCCTTGACGAAATTGTCAACGGTGGTCCAGGTCGCTCCGCCGTCGGTGCTTCGGCGGACGTACCACTGCGCATCTCCATTGCTAAGCTCGTCGGGATAGCTGAGACCGCTCACGTAAAGGTTGCCAGCCGGATCTGAAGTGATGCCGCCGCCCAGGTCAAACGCACCGAAAAAGTCCACATAGCGTCCCGGCGGAGCAAAGTCGTCGAGCACGGACCACGAGTTTCCGCTGTCACTGCTGGACAGGACCAACTGGTCCCCACCGGCGATCGGAGGGGAATAGTTATTTCCCACGGCATAAATCGGCCCAGAGGGGGTAGCGGCAAGGCCCCAGTTGAATGCGTTGGGATAACTCAGCACCAGCGTCCCGCTGCTCGGCTGGGGTGGCGGTGGCGGCGGTTTCGCGGCATAGGCGGCGTGAGTGAACAGCGCGGTTGCGGCCAGCAGCGTCAGAGCGAAGAGCGTCGAGCGACGGCGCATCAGAGCGTAGCCGCCGGGGTTTGGTGTCCACGCTTTAGCGTGTTGGGCGCCCGAAAACAGCCTAAAGGCTGGACACCAAACCGGAGGTGGTTGGTGGATTGATTCGTGCGTTCGCCTCGTTACCTCGGCTGCTACAAGTGAGTTCGTGATATGATTTGTTTTCATGGTGTTAATGGTTTGGTTTTGTTTTTGGGTTCGGAGGAATTCAATCAGCGTTTATGCCGATGGCCTGGCTCTTTTCAATTCCCACTGAGCCGGAAGAATTGTTGCGCGCTGGTCGTGACGTTCGTGTAAGGACTGGTCGCGGCGGGAAGGTTCGTAAACGGGCCGGTGACGGCGGGTGCGGATTGCAAATTGAATCCGGAGTTGGTCCAGCTCAGCACCAGTTGATTGTTCAGCAGTTGAAAACCCAACTGAACAGGTGGTGGTACGCTCGAAGAATATTTGACGGTCCGCTGATAGGCCCCGGGTTGCAGCGGATATACGGTAACGAAGACGTTTCCTGCTGGGTCCACCGCAATGGCCACGCCCGGAATCCCTCCCCATGGCCCTGGGACGATGTAGTGGTCCTCCCACAGTGGCGAACCCTCACTCGAGTAAGCAATCGTCGCCCAATCAACGCTGAAATCCGGGGAAGGAGTATTAAATGACCATCCCGTGACAAACACGTTTCCGGCGCCGTCCACCGCGATGGCCGCAAGGACGTCGTTGTTGTTCCCCGGCCCAGCGTAGTAATTGGTCCATAGTGGCACGCCAGAGTTGGAATACTTGATCGTCGCATTATCCGTATAGCCTTGAGCAAGATCAGCGTACGACTCTCCGGTTACGAACACATTACCATTGTTGTCCACCGCGATGGCATAACCTAAATCGATACCGTTCGCTGGCCCATTGTAGCGGTTGGTCCACAGCGGCACCCCCGAATTGGAATATGCGACAGTCACGAAATCCGACGTCGAAATAGATTGACCGTTGTTTGAAAAACCCGTCACGAAGACGTTTCCGCTTTCATCCACACTTATGCCTTGAACTACGTCGCTGCTGGAGCCTGGCCCGCTGAAGCGATTGGTCCAAAGCGACACTCCTGCGTTCGAGTACTTGATCGTTAAGTAGTCCCCTGGATCACGATCCGATGCGGTTCCGGTCACGATTACGTTTCCATTCTCATCTACCACCATTCCGCCATTTCCGACCACTCCGGGTTCGAATCTCAGTTTCCCACTATAGCGATTGGTCCAGAGCAGTACGCCTTCACTCGAATACGCGAATGTCGTAGGGTCGGAACTGCTGGCTTCGGTTACGAAGACATTGCCACTCCTGTTCACGGCGAGAGCACCAAAACCGGCAGGCGAGGGTTTCGGCCACAGCGGCACTCCATCTCTCGAATACTTCATTACGCCCGAACCAGTGAACGCGAACAGATTTCCGTTACTATCAACCGCCAAAGGCCCGTAACAGGAATTTGTCCAAAGCGGCACACCGTCAGTCGAATACTTAATCGTGCCCCCAATGTCTGGCGAAGATCCGTACACGAAAACGTTGCCGTTGCTGTCCGCGGCGATAGACCAGCCGCCAAAAGAATTGGTCCACAGCGGCACGCCGCCTTGGGCGCACGCGGAGGACGGAGTAAGCATCAGCAAATATGCGGCGACGCTTACCACGAACAGGAGGAAAGCGACGGCAAGGTCTTTGCAGCCGGCCAATACGCACGCCAACCGCTTCTCGAGGTTCCATGCTCGCGGTGCAGGCGCGAAAGCGTCTTGGACTGCGGCGACGCAACGCAGTGGAGTCGCCGCTTTCGGAAGCGCCAAGCGGGTGGAGTTGGCCGAGTGCTTTGTTCGCGACTCCGGCGAAAGCGGTGAGTGCGCAGGCTCCGTCACCCCACTCCAAGACGTTGGCGCGTGAAGCGAAATGCGGAGAGGATTCTCCATGTCTTTACCGGCGGTCGCCAGCAATCGGGATCGCGTGGTTCGTGGCGCAGACTTCCAAGTCTGCTGTGTCGCGAGTTTCCAAACTCGCAGGCCGTTCGACTTTACCCACGCCGCCGATTTGGAAATCGGCGACACGGCAGGTTTGGAAACCTGCGCTACGGGAGAATTTGCAGAATGATTGGTCGGTTTCATTTGTTGGGTGCGGCTGGCGCGGGATCGATGGGCTTGTTGGCTTCTGGCGGTTTGCCCTGGGCGGCCAGCGCTTTGTTTAGTTCCTCCAGCATCCTCGTCGGATTCATGTAATCGCTGCCGGGAAATTTGTTGGCCACTGCCAGCGCTTCGCGAAGCCGGTCTTCGGCCTCGGCGAACTGGCGCTGCTTGTTGAGCACTTCGCCGAGCAGGCAGAGTGATACACCAACCTGGGGATGCTGAGGGTCGAGTTTCTTTCTCCGGATCGCCAAGGCCTCGCGTTGCAAGGACTCGGCTTCGTCGTACTTGGCTTGCGCTACCAGGATGAGCGCCAAACTTTCCACCACCGTCGCCAGTACCGGATCGTCGGCAAGAACTTTGCGGGCCGCTGCCAACCCTTCACGCGCCACATCTTCCGCCTCGGCAAATTTCTTTTCCCTGCGGAGTGTTTCCGCCAGCGTGTGGAGCGAGAAAGCCAGCGGCTTTTCGTTGCCAGCCGGCAACTTGCCCGCCAGCTCAACCGCCTCCCGGCCTAATCGCTCCGCCTCGTCGTATTTCTTGTCCTCTGCGAGAAGGCCGGCCAAATTGCAGATCTTCACCACCAATTGCGGATGCGCCTCGCCGAGCAACCTCCGATCCAGGGCCAGCCCCTCACGATATACCTCCTCAGCTTCGGCAAACTTCTTTTCGTCCGCGAGCACATTCGCCAAGCCATTGAGCGCCGCTGCCAGATCAGGATTGTTGTCCGCGTTTGCAGCCTTCCGCATCATGGCCACGGCCTCGCGGAAACCGGCCTCTGCCTCGGCGTAATTTCCGAGATTGCGATCGACCTCGGCCAAGCGCATCCGCGGCGAAGCCAAATCTGAGTCGCTGAGGCCGGCTACTTTCTTGGTCAGGGCCAATGCTTCCTGGCCAATAACTTTTGCCTCAGCGAACTTGCCTTGGGAGGTCAGATTCTCCGTCAGGCCATTAAGGGCCGAAACCACGTCAGCGTGTTCGTTTCCCAACAGCTTTCGCGTCAGCGCCAGTGATTCGCGGCTCAGAACTTCCGACTCGGCGAGACTCCCTTCTTGATAAAGCGCACCAGAAAGTTGTTTGAGCGAATCGCGGACGGCCAAAGCGCCTTCAGGATGCAACCGCTTGTTCGCGGCCAAAGCCCGACGCAGGATGAGTTCGGCTTTTTTGTACTGGCCCAGGTCTCGGTACGTGGAGCCAATGATGTTTTGCAAATCCGCTTCCACGTCCGGTTGGTTGGTTAACTCGTTGCTGATGCGCTCGGCGGTCTTGTCCAGGATCTCCAGCAGAATGGTTGCGTCGCGGCCCTTGGCAACTTCAGGCCCGGCGCCCTCGAGCATGTCTTTGAGGATTTGAGCTTCGGTCTGGGCAGCCTTCTCGGCGACGACGGCGCGATTGTATGCGCGAGTCTTTTCCAGGCCTTGCCACAACGCTACCGCCAGACCGATCACCAGCGCCGCCGAAATGCCCGCTCCGGCAGAAACGGCCAGCTTGTTTCGGCGAACCATTTTCTGAAACCGGTAGAGATTGCTCGGCGGGCAGGCCACCACCGGCTCATTGCTCAGGTGGCGCTGGATATCCATCGCCAGGCCGTTGGCGGTTTCGTAGCGGCGCGCGCGCTCCTTCTCCAGGCACTTCATGACGATCCAATCCAGGTCGCCGCGTAATCGCGCAATCTGCTCCTTCAATCGTAGCCGCCGACGTGAGTCGGCGCTGATTTCTTCCTGCGTAGGAATCGCCAGCCCGGACGGCGATCGGCGCTGACTGGCGTCCACGGCTACCAATTCCTGAGTGAGCCGCGTGCTGGGTCGTTCCGGCTCTTTTTCGCGAATCGTGCGGCGCATTTCGTCCAGACCAATCTTCAGCAGCTCGGCCGCATCAAACGGCGTTTTGCCCGTCAGCAATTCGTAAAGAAGCACGCCAAGGGAGTAGATGTCGCTGCGCGTATCCACATCCACGCTGGTGACCTCGGCCTGCTCCGGACTCATGTAAGCGGGTGTGCCGATGAACTGCTCGAAGGCGGTGAACACGGTTTTGTCAGTGAGGCGCTGGTCGGTGGTGGCTTTGGCAATGCCGAAATCGATCACCTTTGGCACCGCCACGCCGTCATTAACGGTGACCAGGATGTTCGAAGGCTTGATATCGCGATGGATGATGCCTTTTTGGTGAGCGTGCTGGATGGCCTGACAGACTTGCACGAACAGGTCGAGCCGCTGCTGCGTTGAAAGATTCTTCTCGTCGCAGTAGTCGGTGATTTTGACCCCGCGCACCAGTTCCATGACGAAGTACGGGCGGCCGGCTTTTAGCTGAGACGGCGTGTCGGCGAGTGGGGGTGTCGGCGAATCGCCGGTTCGCCGGTTGGCCGTCTCACCGGCTCGTGATACCGAGGAATCGGTGGCTCCTCCGTCGAACACCTTCGCAATGTTCGGATGATCCATCAGCGCCAGCGCCTGCCGTTCGGCTTCGAACCGCGCGATGACGCTCTTGGTATCCATCCCCAGTTTGATGACCTTGAGTGCCACGCGCCGCCGCACCGGTTCCTCCTGCTCGGCCATATAGACGACCCCGCAGCCGCCTTCGCCGATTTTTTGCAGGAGCTTGTAACGGCCAATCATGGTGCCTGGAGATTCTGAGAGGCTGCTTTGGATCCGGAGAGTCCTCTCGCCTTCCAGTGCCGGATGCTCCAGAAAGCTGCCGGCGGTGTGGTGTTGAAGCAGCAGTTCCACCTCAGCGCGCAGGGCTGGGTCATCTCCGCAGGCGCCGTCGAGATAGGCGGCGCGCTCGGCCGGCGACGGTTTCTCCAGGGCGTTGAAGAAAATCTCCCGCTGGCGCTCGATTATTGGATCAACGTTTGTCTGCATAGGCTCGTTCATAAGAAGAAGCGGGATCGGCCCGCGAATCCCGCCAATTTTTTTCAGGAAAATTCGCTGCTGATTTCTTTGCGCAACCAGGTCTTGGCGAAAGTCCACAGTCGCTCGGCGTTGCGCAAAGGAATGCCCAGGGCCTGGGCGGCTTCGGCCATGCTTAAACCGGCGAAATAGCGCAGATTGACCAAATCGGCAGAGACGGGGTCGCGTTGGGCGAGGCGCTCTAAGGCCTCGTGCACGGCGAGGAGTTCGTCATCGGGTAAAGTGGCGGGCGCCTTGGAGTCAGTCAGCTCAGTTTGTTGGAGGCGGCCGCCGCGGCGCTGGGCGCTGCGCTGCCGGGCGCGATCCACCAGAATGCGGTGCATGGCCTGGGCAGCCGCTCGAAAGAAGTGCTGGCGATTGTTCCAGCGGCTTTCTCCGGCAAGTCGCAGCCAGGCCTCATGGACGAGGGCAGTGGGCTGGAGAGTTTGGCCCGGCTGTTCTTGAGCCATCTTTTGAGCCGCCAGCCGCCGCAGTTCCTCATAAACCAGGGGCAGCAATTCCTCCGAAGCTTTGCCATCGCCCTGCTCGACGCGCTCGAGGATTTGGGTGATGTCGCTCACGTGGCCGAGCTTAGACGCCCGCTGCAGTCGATTCAAGACGCCGTAGCAGCCGAGCAGCCGGCGTCAGGAGAATCCGGAGCGGGGTGGCTAGTATCCTTAACATCCGGTCCTGAATTCGAGGGGCGGCTGCGTAGCAACGGCTTAGACGCTTATGGTACCCGATAAGTGACAGCGGGGAGAGCGCGACCGGGGATGGGCGCGCTCCACGGCCTCCAGCAGGGCGCAAGGCGGATTACCAATCCGCGATACAGCCGACTACCAGTCGGCGCTGCGTCCGGTGAGGCATTATTGCTGAGGTGGCCATCCAGATAACAGAAAGCGCTCCCTGCTCGTTGGCTCCCGTGGGAGATCGCTGCTCGTTTCAGAGCCCCAGCAACTCGCGGCTGCTTTGGCGCACTTGTTCCTGCCGCTCAGCGTGAAGCAAAGCGGCCTTGGCCTTTTCCTCAAAGAGCGTGGGAAACACCAGCAACGGATAAGGGGTCAGGCACGCCAATGCCGCAGCCTCGTTCGCCGCCAGGCGCAACTGGCTGTTTAAGTGCGGCCCCAGAAGTTCGTCCAATCGTTCCAGCAGCAGCCGATTTCTGAGCTTGTCCAGGTGAGTCTCCTGCGTTGCGCCAGGCACCGCCGCACAGACCGGCTTGAGTTCAAAGCGCGTTTCGGACCCGAAGCGGGCTCTGACTCGTTTATCTTTTGCATTCATGTTTTGCCATTCGTTCGTATGTGCCACCTCCTGGGGCACGCGGTTCAATAAAAAACCCGCGATTGACTGCCAATCGCGGGTGAATCGGAAATCTACTCTATTGATTACAAGTTCCTTCCCACGAGGCCGGCGCGTCCAGCGGAGCGTTGCTGCTGCCACATGGACGTTTTTCCATGGGTTCGCTCGTCCCGCTGACAAATATTAAACCGAGCCGTCATTTTTTATCGGGCTTCATTAAACACCAAGCGCCGACATTTGTCAAGAAATGCTTGCAACAGTGCAACAGTTGCGGTTAAGAAGGCCGGTCACACCGTGGCCCTGCCGCCTAACCTCGCCTAACCTGGATATTTCGCAGCGCGGCCAGCCGCAACCAAGACTGACAGAATCATGGCAGGACAGAATCATAATGTTGTACAGCGTTGTGCGTTGATGATTCTGTCCTGCCATGATTCTGTGGGTCCCCTGCGTTTGCAAAAGAATTCCTCGCAACCTGCGAGCGAATTGGAATAGTGCAGTCCAGCGCGGCAATGCCCGCTTTGCCGCGATGGGAAGTATTCGGGCTAAAGGCGGCGTTCCGAGCTCCGAGCTCGTCCGGAACGCCGGCTTGCGCCGGCAGCGTCCTGCGTGACCGACCGTTCTAAACTCCCCCCTTGCAACTCTGTACCACTTCACGATCCGCGATTTTATCTGGCGAGGCCTTGGGCGCTTCTGAATAATCGGGCCGTGCCTAAATGGTGCAAAACCATCGTCGCGGTTCTGCTGTTGCCGGCATGTGTTGGAGCCCTTTCGACGCTGTGGCTTGTGTTACGGGCCAGCGGAAAGGCGGACACCATTTGGGCAGCGGCCCTGGCCGGCGCCGGCTGCTGGCTGGCCATCTACCTGCTTCTGCCCAAGCCAATGTGGGTTTATGTCTTTGGCCATGAACTGACTCACGCCCTTTGGACCTGGCTGCTGGGCGGCAGGGTCAAAAAATTCAAGGCCTCGGCCAAAGGCGGGCACGTTCTGGTGACCAGGAACAATTTCGTGGTTGCGCTGGCGCCCTATTTTTTCCCGCTCTACGCCGCGTTGATAGTATTGGTCTTTGTTGGAGGCCATTGGCTTTGGAACTGGCGCCCATACATTGTTTGGTTTCACCTGCTGTTGGGTGCCGCGTATGCTTTTCATCTCACGCTGACCTGGCACATCTTAAAGAACAGGCAATCCGATATAACCGAGCACGGCTATTTATTTTCGGGCGTGATCATTTTTTTGGGGAACATCGCCGTGTTATTGGTTGGCATCCCCCTTCTGGCTGCGCAGGTGGGTGTCGTGCAGGCGCTCGGTTGGTGGTTGCAATGCACCGCTCAAGTGCTTCACGGGCTGGGCAGGGTCCTTTGAAGGGACCGAGTATGGGTTTGGCCTCGCGGATGCCCGCCGCGACGAGCTCCGTTAAGAAGCACCATGTTCATAGTGAGGCGCCGCTTCGAATAAATGCCGCGCTCCGTCAGGAGCGGCATGGAACTCGCAGGTAAATCATCAGCGCCGGAATCATGCCGCTCCTGACGGAGCTTGAAAAACGTTCGAAGCGCGCTTGCTATAGACATGGCGCTCCTGACGGAGCTTTGCGACGGAGGAACAAACACATGCGGACTGGAAACCTGTGAACCGGCAGGTTGGAAAGCTTGCCTTACAGGCGCTAAACAGCCACTCGGCGCCCGGCCGACCGGAACGGGTGTTCGGCGAGGGCGCCGAACACGGCACGCGAGGCGCGTGCGCTCCCCACGCTAACTTACCGGACAGTTGATTGAGGGCTCCTGGTTTCTCCCTGTTATCGGGTCGAGGCGAGGGGGAAGCGCCGAACACTTCGCTCTTGAAATGGCGCCCCAGTTCAGGCGAAATGCACGGGCGGATTGATTCCGCCCCTATGGACCTAGCCGACATTCTGACCAAAGAGCAAATCATCACCGACTTGCAGGCGGCCAACCGCTGGGAGGCTATTGATGAATTGATTAACAACCTGGTGGCCACTGGCAAGATCAAATCTGAACACCACGACGCCATCGCCGCCGTGGTCAAGAAACGCGAGTCATCCATGAGCACAGGCATCGGCTTCGGCATCGGGATTCCTCACGCCTCCACTGACCTGATTTCGGATGTGGTCGGCGCCCTGGGCCGTTCCAAGAAAGGAGTCAACTTCGACGCATTGGACAATCAGCCGGTCAGTTTGGTCATGCTTTTCCTGGTGCCACAGGGCCAATTTCAAAAGCATCTCCACACTCTGGCCAACATCGCCAAACTGCTGCACAAGGCCGAGTTCCGCAAGGCCCTGGAGCAAGCGGCTGATGCTGACGCCATGCTCCAGGCCATTCGGGACACGGGGAACAAATGAGCGTTGGCGACTTGGAGGGTTGAAGCGTTGGAGAGTGAGGAAGGCAAATCTCGACAGCCCCGCCTCTCAACACAAATTTTTTGCGCGCTCCGACGCTCCGACGCTCCAACGCTCGAACGCACTAATCTTTGTCCATGCTTCCTCACGAATCCATCGAACAACGCTTGCAAGAGGCCGTCAGGACGGTAGTGCCGGATGCGGACCCTTCCAAGGTGTTGGTTCGCCCCTGTGTGGACCCCAAGTTCGGCGATTACCAGGCTAATGCGCTAATGTCGCTGGCCAAAGCGCGAAAGCTCAACCCGCGCCAACTCGCCACCGACGTGCTCTCCAAACTGAACGTCGCTGATTTATGCGACAACGCCCAAATTGCCGGGGCCGGCTTTTTGAACTTCCGGCTCAAGACTTCGACGCTGACGGGCGCCATGGAATCCGCTGGGCGGGGCGAACACCTTTTCTTCGGGAAAACCGGCCAGCCACGGACGGTCATCGTGGACTTCAGCTCGCCGAACGTCGCTAAACCCATGCACGTCGGCCATATTCGCTCGACCATCCTGGGGGATTGCCTGGCACGCACACTCCGGCTTCTCGGACACCAGGTGATCACCGATAACCATCTCGGAGATTGGGGGACGCAATTCGGGAAGCTAATCCTGGGCTGGAAGCAGCATCTCAACCGGAGCGCCCTGCAGACCGACTCAATTGGCGAGATGGAACGGCTTTACAAGCAGGTCAACGCCGCCTGCGAAACCGATCACGCCATCCTGGAGCAGGCCCGCCAGGAGTTGGTGCGCCTGCAGGGTGGGGACCAAGAAAACCTAGGCATCTGGCGCGAGATGATTACCCTTTCCCAGGCACAATTCGATGCAATCTACAAGCGGTTAGGCGTCAAGTTTGATCACACGCTTGGCGAGAGCTTTTACCATCCGCGGCTGCGGGCGCTGGTTCAGGAATTGTGCGGTAAAGGCATCGCTCGCGAAAGCCGAGGCGCCATAGCCGTCTTCTTTGATGACATTCCGCAACTCAAGGACAACCCGGCACTGATTCAAAAAAGTGACGGTGCGTTCAACTACACCACCACCGACCTGGCCACACTGGCTTATCGGCTGGAGAACTGGCGCCCGGACGAGATCATCTATGTCACTGGCGCGCCGCAGCAACTTCATTTCCAGCAACTCCTTGCCATTTTCCGCCGCTGGCATCCTGAGGCCAAAATCCACCTGGCGCACGTCTGGTTCGGCTCGATTCTCGGGCAGGATGGGCGGCCATTCAAAACACGCTCAGGTGAGACGATTAGACTGGCCGACCTGCTCGACGAAGCCGAGGAGCGCGCGTTCAAGGTGGTTTCAGAGAAGAACCCGGAGTTACCTGAAGACCAGCGGCGCGAAATCGCCCGCATCGTTGGCATCGGCGCGGTGAAATATGCCGACCTGCTGCCTAACCGACAAACCGATTATGTGTTCATTTGGGACAAGCTGCTGGCGCTCAACGGAAACACCGCTCCTTACTTGCAATACGCCTACACCCGTATTCGCAGCATCTTTCGAAAGGCCGACCTGGGACAACACAACCCGCCTGTCTCTGAAGCACCAGTAACTGCAAGCCTGGTTCTGTCGGAGCCTGCCGAAATCGCTTTGGCCAGGCATCTTCTGAATTTCGGTTTGGTCCTGAACACGGCGGCTGAAGATTACCGGCCCAACCTGCTTTGCAATTACTTGTATGAGCTGGCCGGACGTTTCACCAATTTCTATGAGCACTGCCAGGTCCTTAAATCGCAGGGGGCAATACGGGCCACCCGCTTGCTCCTCTGCAACCTGACCGCGCAAGTGCTCAAGCAGGGCCTGGAGATACTTGGGATTGACACCTTGGAACAGATGTAGTCCAGGTTCCGCCGAACAGGTGCTTAACTCAGCCGCATGGGCATTACGACGTACAGAAATGGCCCGTTAATCTTGAGCACTCCCGGACTCAGTTCATCAATCAACTCCAGAAACACCTCGTCATTCGAAAGCGCGTTCAGAGGGTCGATCATATATTTTGGATTGAACGCAATCGCCATCTCCCGGCCCTTGTAATTGACCGCCAGGCTCTCTTTAGCCTCTCCAACTTCCGGTGAATTGGCAGTGATTTCCAACCGGTTTTTGTCAAAATTCAACTTGACCGAGTTGGATTTCTCACTGGTCATGATCTCGGCGCGACGTAGGGCATGAAGGAATTCCTCGCGCACCAGGGCGACTCGCTCTTTTGTTTCAGCAGGAATCACCTGGCGATAGTTTGGATAATTGCCTTCAATCAACTTGGTCACAATCAGAAGCGAAGAACCCTTTTCATCCTTAAGGGTAAAGGAGGCCTGGTTTGCGGTGTACCGCATCTCGACCTCTCCTTTGTCCTGAAGTAACCGGTTGAGCTCATTGACTGCCTTTGCAGGAACGATGAACTCTCCGTGGCTCTCTTCGCCCACATCCACTTCTTCATCCACCAGCGCCAAACGCCGGCCATCAGTCGCCACTATGGTCATCTTATGGTCCTTCAAAGTGATCAAGATGCCATTGAGCACGTAACGCGACTCATCGGTTGAAACCGCAAAAGAGGTCTTCTTCATCATTCCTTTGAGCGTTTCCTGCGGCAGCACCACCTTTTTTTCCTCCTTGAACTGTGGCAGCGGCGGAAATTCTTCTGCGCTCAGCCCATTTATCTTGTAAAATGAAGCACCCGATTGAATGCTACATATATTCTTGTCATCCACTGCCAGGTCGATTTCCGCGTTGTTCAGCTCGCGTACAATACCAAAGAGCCTTTTCACCGGAACCGTCGAAGCACCGGGCTTTTTGACATTGGCGTCCACTGCCGATGCAATCGTCACATCCAGATCCGTCGCAGTGAATTCCAGCCGGCCATTTTCAGCGCGCATCAGGACATTGGAAAGAATTGGCAGCGTGGTCCGCGTGCTGACCACACCCTGCACCGCTTGTAGTCCGCTGATGATTTGCTCCTTCGAGATGGTCAGATTCATTACGTGTATAATAGATATCTGTTTGGATCGAAAACACTATTATTATTAAGGGCTGTGAATAAGGCAAACAACCCGCAGTGTCAAGGTTGTGCCAACAACTTATGACAGGACAAATATCGAGACTAAAACCTAAAGCCAGTGAATAAGGCGGTGTCCCTCTGGTTATTGACCTTGCCGACAATTCATTCACCGTTTTTAACGCCTTTATTCAGAACGCTGTGCCCGGCGAATGATCGCTGGCAGGATACTTTCGACGTATCCGACTTCTTCAGCGGTGGATTCCCTGCCCAGAGAGAATCGGACGAGAGAATTGGCCATTTTCTTCTCCACTCCCAAGGCGCTGATTACATGCGATGGCTTCAGTGACCCGGCTGAGCATGCTGAGCCGCTTGATGCGCAAATGCCCTCCATATCCAGCCCCGCGAGTAACGCGATGCTGTCTGTGCCGGACACCACAAAAGAAACTGTATTGGCCAGCCGTTGCTCGTGTGCCCCCACAAACTGCGCACCTTCCAGGTGATCGACAAGATTTATTAGCCGATCTGTTAGCGGAATCAACTTTTGCGCCGCGAATACCGGCTCGCGAACAAATCGTTCCAGAGCTTCTACCAGACCAATGTTTGCAGCCAAATTCTCTGTTCCTGCCCGTCGCTCATTCTCGTGTCCGCCTCCCAACAGGATCGGATCGGGCAACAGGGGAGACTTGACGAAAAGGGCCCCGGCGCCTTTTGGCCCATGGATTTTGTGAGCGCAAATGGAGACCAGGTCTGCGTTAAACTGCTCGATGCTCCCAAACGGCTGCTTCCCAAACCACTGCATCGCGTCCGTGTGGAAAACTACTCCACGCTGACGGCAAATCGCGCCCAATTCCGCCACTGGTTGCAAGGTGCCGATCTCATTGTTCGCAGCCATTACTGATACCAGAATTGTGTCCGGGCGAATCGCTTTCTCCAAAGACTCGACGGCGACCCGCCCTTGCCCGTCCACCGGCAAGTAGCTGACCTCAAACCCCTCTCGCTTACTGAGGTATTCGACGCACTGTAAGACCGCATCATGTTCCACGGAGGACGTGATGATGTGCCTCCCCTTGGGTTTCAGGTGGCGCGCCGTGCCGAAGATGGCCAGATTTACGCTTTCGGTGCCACCGCTGGTGAAAATGATTTCACTGGGCTTGCAGTCAAACACCTTCGCCGCGCGGTCCCGAGCGTCGTCCAAGATAGCGCGCGCCCGCCGCCCGACGTGATGTACGCTTGAGGGATTGCCGAACACCTCGCCCAGATATGGCAGCATCGCCTCTCGCACCTGCGGGTCCAAGGGCGACGTGGCATTATAATCGAAATAAACGGTCCGCATTATGTGACATTGCCGGTCGTTGCCGCGGTGAGCGCGGAACAGCGGGGTGAATTCAAGCGATGGATTTGGGTTTGGGGAATTGTTTACCTAGTTTATTACCTAGTTTACGAGTTATTACCTTGTTCCCGGTTTTCTGCCAGCGTGCGCTTCGGCCCGTGCCGAGCGATTTGTCCAGGAGATGGCGGATGATGGCGGATACTCATTCGGGTGGGTATCGTGCGCGGCTCGGTGGGCGGGCGTAACCATGATTATTCTGACGGAGCGATCCAATGCATGAGACCGAAGCACATCGTATCTCAAAAGGGTTTGAGACGCAAAGAGGAAAGCCCATTCCCCGGGCGCGCGCCGTCTTTTTTGTTTCCCAGAATTCTGCGGTTGAGACGAATGTGAAATAATAAACTGCACCAACCGCGCGCGGCCTGACTTGCCGAAAACGGCCAAATAGAATTAACTGAGTTGTGAGGTCAACCATGTCGCATCTGGAAAGAGCCATCGCCATTGCCGTTGAGGCGCACCGCGGACAGAAGGACAAGAACGGCGCCGCATATATTCTCCATCCGCTGCGAGTGATGGCGCGCGTCAATGCCGAGTCCGAGAAAATCGCGGCCATTTTACATGACTTGGTCGAGGATACTGACTGGACACTGGATCGTCTCCGGAACGAGGGATTTTCTGCTGAAGTGATTCAGGCGATTGATTGCGTCACCAAACGGGAGGGAGAGTCATACGAAGATTTCGTGAGACGATCTGCCGCGAATCCAATGGCGCGGCGGGTAAAGATTGCCGATTTGGAAGATAACATGGACATCCGGCGCATGGAAGCGGTGATGCCAAAGGACGCCGAACGGCTGAACAAATATCTGCGCGCGTGGCATTATTTGACTGCTCACGAACCGCGCGCGCCGCTTTGACGTGACCGGGAATGAGCCAGACACGCCACCTCACTGCTTCACAAGCGTGACGCTGCTGTCACGGCTTACGCGCGTGATGACCGGCGTTACTGTCGTCGCGCACAGCTTTTTCATTGCTGGCATGGCCTTGACAAGATCTGGCCGACCTCCGAACCGCTTAGGTCGCCTCTGGCGGTGAGGACGAAGGCGCGGACTCTGGCCGCAAGCAACGCCTGAATCTCGACCTCGCGATAGCGTATGTGCTTATCTTTAGTGAGCACGACTATCCCTGCCGGCCTGCTTTCGCAAGCCACAATTCATCCTTCGCATCTTGGTGGAAGAAATCGTCGTGAACCCTGGAACACGCTTCTCCTGGGACAATTGCGATCAAGGGCGGACGGTCTTGTCCGGGTCCGCCCAAAAACCGGGGGTTTTGGAGGGGGGATGGGGCTTGAAAGATGGGAGGCTGGGTGGGAAATTCCTAGCGTGAACGACACGCTGCTTCGCGAAAAGAATCAAATCACGCTGCCGACGGAGATCGTGGAGGCGGCGGGCCTGACGCCTACCAAGGACCGGATAGACTGGCGGTTTGAAGCCGGGGAAATCCGCGGGCGGAAGCTGACGCGCCGCCTGACCAAAGAGCAGGTTGTCCAGGCGATCAAGGCCAGCCCGCTCAAGTTCAGCCGCTCCTGGGAGCAAATGCGCAAGGAGACGCGCGAGGCGTGAAGTTACTCGACACAATGCCGATCGTTTATGCGCGGACGCCGGCGTCGCCTTTCCACTCCTGGCCCGTGCAACAAATCGCCACCGCGGTCAGCACGGAGGGCGCGGCGCTTAACACCGTGAGTCTGGCCGAATTGTGCAGCGAAGACGGCGTTGATTCGGCCGGCGTCGGCGGGGCAGTCTTCGCTCTTGCTGCGCTGCGAGCAAAGACTCACAGCCGCTTCTTGGCAAAGGCGCGGCCCGACGCGGTTTTGAGATAGCACTCAAACGCCGCAGCACGGCCTCTGTCGGTAAAGGCCACCGCAGTCTTGATTCGCCAAGGACGGAACTTGGCGGTCTGGGGAAGCTCGCCCGCGTTGTGTCGGCGCAGGCGGTCCCGAAGATCGTCGGTCAAACCCACGTAAAAGCGTTGACTGTGTGATTTGCTGGCTTGCCGAGTCGTAGCTCGCAGCGCGCGCCCCTTCGGCAACCAAAGCCCGCCTTCGCCCTCGGCGGGCTGCGGCGCGGCAGTCTTCGCTCTTGCTGCGCTGCGAGCGAAGACTGGAGGCGGCGGGAGTTGAACCCGCGTCCTTGGCAAATCTACCAGCCGCGACTACATGCTTAGTCAGGAGAAGGTTTTCTGCCGCGCAGTAACGGCCTGACACCGAGCTGCGCAGCCTAGTCCGCAGGATAAGAGATTCAGTCAAACGCGCGCAGACTCCGCGCTTAACCTAACCTGCTGTGGCGTTCGTCCACCGTAGCAGGTGTCCAGCGGCGAACGTCGCGACGCATTAGGCCGCGAGAGCTAGTTCTTGATTAGCTGTTTTGTTTTGGTCCGATGATTAACGAGGCCAACGAACCATCCTCGGCATGCCGCCTCTGGCGTATCTACCCAGTCGAAACCAGTACGCCCCCGTGTCGGCAGGGATATTATCATCTAAAACTGGCGCCTGGTCAAGGGCCAAGTGAGGGGGTTGAGGGAGGTGAAGGACCAAAATTAAGGTCTCGGCGGCATCGTGGGTGGATGCTGCTGCGCACGGACCCACCGAGGGTGATAGGCTTGCACTGCTCGCAAAGCCCGTCCTTCGTAAGATTCGGGTAGTGAGCAAGGGTGTCCTCGAGTTGCTGTTCAAAGATTGCTTCGAGACGATCGGCATCGTCCGCGCCGGCTTGAAGCAGAGCATCGAATGCCATCAGCAGCGCCTCCAGATCCCGATTCATCGAGAGTCTGGTCCAAAGTGTTTGCTCAGGAACGCCTCAGCCTCTTCGGCCGACATAGTGGGGTGGGCAATTTCCCATGAATGCCGCAGTTGGGCCATGCGGCCTTTGACCACGGCCGCCGCCCGGTGATCCTGGAAGTCTGGATCCGAAGTCGCTGCTTTGAGGATTCGGCCCAGAAAAATCAGCGAGCGAAGCGCGCTTTCGTGGCGGGAGCGCAATTCATTGGACGGTTCTGCTGCAAAAAAGTGCTTGCGCTGCCAGTCCAGAAAAGCCCGGCATTCCGCAGACCAGCGGTGTGCCTGACCGACCAAGGCCTCGATCATGCTGCTGACCAAGTCAACACTGACCGGACAAGCTGGTTCTGGCAAGGCCGTTGAAGGCATGCCTTCCTATAAACCCTTTCAAGGTCATTGGCAACAAGGCGTCGGATGGTCGGATGAAGTGAGATTTCTAAAGGTCGTCGGTCCGAATCTCGTTTCGTCGTGCGCGGGTGTCTGGTTCCTGGGCAAGAAAAAGCGAGGCTGACGTGAGCCAGCCTCGCTTCCTGTGTTCCGTTCCTCTTGGAACGATTTTTAATGCTTCAACCTTTTCACGCTTTAAGGCGCGCAGCTCAGTAGTCCATATCGCCCATGCCGCCGCCGTGGCCGCCCGGCATCGGAGTTTTCTTCTCCTTCTCCGGAATCTCGGTCACCAGGCATTCGGTCGTCAGCAGCAACCCGGCAATCGAAGCCGCGTTCTGCAGCGCCGTGCGGGTGACTTTCTTTGGGTCCACCACTCCGGCTTTGACCAGGTCTTCGTACTCGCCAGTGGAAACGTTGTAGCCTTCGTTGCCCTTGCGGCGTTTGACCTCCTGCACCACCACGGAGCCTTCGACTCCGGCGTTGTCAGCCAGTGCGCGAGTCGGGAACTCGATGGCGCGCTTGACAATCTCCACGCCGATGCGCTCGTCATCGTTCGCATGCTTGACGGTTTCAATGGCCGACAGACAGCGGATCAAAGCGACGCCACCGCCGGCGACGATGCCTTCCTCGACTGCCGCACGAGTGGCGTGCAGCGCGTCTTCGACGCGAGCTTTGCGTTCCTTCATCTCCGTCTCAGTCGCCGCGCCGACGTTGATGACCGCAACACCCCCGGCCAGCTTGGCCAGGCGTTCCTGCAGTTTCTCGCGGTCGTAATCGCTGGTGGTCTCTTCGATCTGGCGCCGGATTTGATTGACCCGGCCCTGGATTTCGGAGCTCTTGCCGTTGCCTTCAACGAGCGTGGTGTTTTCCTTGTCCACCGTGACGCTCTTGACGCGGCCCAGGTCGTCCAGACCCAGGCTCTCGAGCTTGATGCCCAAGTCTTCGCTGATGAACTTGCCTCCGGTCAGGATGGCGATGTCTTCGCACATGGCTTTGCGGCGATCCCCGAAGCCAGGGGCTTTGACCGCGCACACATTGAGGGTGCCCCGCAGTTTGTTGACCACCAGCGTCGCCAGCGCTTCGCCTTCGACGTCTTCGGCAACGATCAACAACGGTTTGCCCACCTTGGCGACCTTCTCCAGGATCGGCAGCAGGTCTTTGAGGCTGCTGATCTTTTTCTCGTAATTAAGGATATAGCACTCCTCCAACCGGCATTCCATCGCCTCGGCGTTCGTGACGAAGTATGGCGACAGATAACCCTTGTCGAACTGCATGCCTTCGACGACCTCGAGTGTGGTTTCGATGGATTTGGCTTCCTCCACCGTGATGGTCCCGTCCTTGCCGACCTTGTCCATCGCATCGGCGATGATCTCGCCGATGGTATTGTCCCAATTGGCCGACACGGTCGCCACCTGCTTGATTTCCTCTTTGTCCTTCACCTTCTTGGAGATTTTGTCCAAGTGTTCCACCGCGGCTTCGACAGCTTTGGTGATGCCGCGCTGGATGCCGATTGGGTTGGCGCCGGAGGTGACGTACTTCAGGCCCTCGCGGAAGATCGCTTCAGCCAGAACCGTGGCGGTGGTGGTCCCATCGCCGGCGGCGTCGCTGGTCTTGCTGGCGACTTCGCGGACCATCTGCGCCCCCATGTTTTCATAGGGGTCTTCCAACTCGATTTCCTTCGCGACCGTGACGCCGTCCTTGGTCACAGTCGGTGAACCAAACTTTTTGTCGAGCACGACGTTGCGGCCTTTGGGACCGAGCGTCGCGGTAACGGCTTTAGCCAGTTTGCTAACGCCTCTGAGTAGTGTTTGACGAGCCGACTCGTCGAAGATCAATTGTTTTGCTGCCATAACTTAGTAGAGATAGTCGATTGTTAATTGTTGATTGACTCAACGGTTCAGAGATGCCGGTTATTCGATCACGGCCAGGACATCGTCGGAATTGAGAATCTTATATTCCTTGCCGTCGAGTTTGATTTCCGTGCCGCCGTATTTGCTGACCAGCACGCGGTCGCCTTTTTTGATTTCGAAGGGGACTTTCTTTCCGTTGTCATCGGTCTTGCCGGTGCCCAGCGCCACGACCAGACTTTCCATTGGTTTTTCCTTCGCGGTATCGGGAATAATGATCCCGCCCTTCTTGACTTCCTTCTCTTCGACCGGTTCCACCAGAATGCGATCGCCGAGGGGTTTAACGTTTAGTGCCATAGTTTGGTTGTCTTTCTTTGGTTGTTTGATTTGTCTCGAATCAAAATCCCGCCGCACTCACGGAGGGAAATTCTCTAAATTTCGCCGTTCTGTTGCCGGTTGATTATCGCCTGCTCGCGCCGTGGTTTCAGCGCTCGGAGTGACGCCTCACTTCTTCTCGTCCACCACTTCCGCGTCAATGATCGGGCCTTCGTCTTTCTTGCCAGCTTCTTCTTTGGCCTCGCCGCCGCCGGGCTGGCCTTTGGCCTTGCCGGCGCGGGTCTTTTCCGCGGCCGCCTTGTAAAGCTCCGCCGAGACCGCCTGCCAGGCTTCGTTGAGCTTGTCGCTGGCCGTCTTGATGGCCGAGGCCTCCCCGCCTTTGAGCGCTTCTTTCACCTCGGCGATGGCTGCTTCAATCTTGCTCTTGTCCGCCCCGGAGATTTTCTCGGCGTTTTCCTTAAGCATCTTTTCAGAGCGATAAACGGCGTTGTCGGCGTCATTGCGTGTCTCGATCTCCTCACGGCCTTTGCGGTCGTCTTCGGCGTGCGCCTCGGCGTCTGTGCGCATCCGTTCGATCTCCTCTTTGCTCAGCCCGCTGCTGGCGGTGATGGTGATCTTCTGCTCCTTGCCGGTGCCAAGGTCTTTGGCGCTGACGTGCAGGATGCCGTTGGCGTCAATGTCGAAGGTGACCTCAATTTGCGGCACCCCCATCGGCGCCGGCGGGATTCCATCCAGCTTAAATCTGCCAATGGTTTTGTTGTCACGAACCAACTGGCGCTCCCCTTGCAGCACGTGAATTTCGACCCCAGGTTGATTATCTGAGGCCGTCGAAAATATTTCCGATTTCCGCGTCGGGATCGTCGTGTTGCGTTCAATCAGTTTTACAAACAATCCGCCTTTGGTCTCAATGCCCAGCGACAGCGGCGTCACGTCCAGCAGCAGCACGTCCTTGACTTCGCCTTTGAGCACGCCGGCCTGGATGGCCGCGCCCACGGCCACCACCTCGTCCGGGTTCACGCCCTGGTGGGGGGCCTTGTTCACCAGTGACCGCGCCGTATCTACCACTTTGGGCATCCGCGTCATCCCGCCGACCAGCACCAATTCATCAATTTTTTCCGCCGTTATCCCGGCATCCTTCAAACAATTCTTCACCGGTGTGATGGTGCGCTCGAACAAGTCGTCGCAAAGCTGCTCCATCTTGGCCCGCGTCAGCTTCATGCTGATGTGTTTCGGCCCGCTGGCATCGGCAGTTATGAACGGTAAATTGATTTCATAGACCTGCGAGCTGGACAACGCTATCTTGGCCTTTTCAGCCTCCTCTTTGATGCGCTGCAGGGCGTCGGGCTGCTTGCGCAAGTCCATCCCATTCTCTTTTTTGAACTCGTCCAGAATCCAATCCATGATCCGCCCGTCCCAGTCATCACCACCCAGATGCGTGTCCCCGTTGGTGGCCTTGACCTCAAAGACCCCATCGCCAATTTCAAGCACCGAGATATCGAAGGTGCCGCCGCCAAGGTCGTACACCGCAATTTCTTCGTCCTTCTTTTTTTTATCCAGCCCATAGGCCAGGGACGCAGCCGTCGGCTCGTTAATGATGCGCAACACTTCCAAACCGGCAATGCGCCCGGCGTCTTTGGTTGCCTGACGCTGTGAATCGTTGAAGTAAGCAGGCACCGTGATGACGGCCTGGGCAATCTTTTCGCCCAACCGCATTTCAGCATCGGCCTTGAGCTTGGCCAGAATCATCGCCGAGATTTCCGGAGGCGTGAACTGTTTGGGCTTGCCCTCCACCTCCACCTCCACGCACGCATCACTGTTTGGCCCGGACACAACCTTGTACGGCACCCGTTTGCGCTCCTCTTCGACCTCCGAATACTTCCTCCCCATGAACCGCTTGATGGAATAAACGGTGTTCTTCGAGTTGGTAATGGCCTGCCGTTTTGCGGCATCGCCTACCAACCGCTCCCCCGTCTTGGCGAAAGCCACCACCGACGGTGTCACCCGCCGCCCCTCAGAATTTTCCAGCACGAGCGGTTCGCCGCCTTCCATGACCGCCATGCACGAGTTGGTCGTTCCCAAATCAATGCCAATTACCTTTGCCATAAATGCTCTTGGATAATATAGGTCCAAGGCTCCTGGTAGCAGCGGCAATGCCAATTCATTGAGAACCGATCGTAGATAGTTGATAGAAAGTGAGTTATGATGTGTCTTGACGGTTCGATCAACCTCTCGGAAATGTGCCGATTGTGACTTTATGGCGCAATTTGCTCCGCGAATGGCACACTGGTGGCACAGCGCCCCGAATCCGGAAATTTCACACGTCCTCGCAGGAAGTCTCATTAACACCGTGGCTTTAGCCCGGTGCGGAAGAGTGGTGTGACCCGTGAGCCGTTTCAACGGCTTGCCGGCTTGCTGCGGCGGTTGACAAACTGTTGAAACAGTTTCCCGGTCGAGAGCGCGTCCTTCCACCGGGCTAAAGCCACGGTGTTAATGAGAGGCTCGGTCCAGGTGTACCACTCTCTGTCAACTTCTTGTTTTTTTGAAAAAGATTTTGGTTGCGGCTTCGCCGCGCTGGACTGCAGTATTCCAATTCGCTCGCAGGTTAAGAGGAATTCTTTTGCAAACGCAGGAGCCCACAGAATCATGGCAGGACAGAATCATCAACGCACAACGCTGTAAAACATTATGATTCTGTCCTGCCATGATTCTGTCAGTCTTGGTTGCGGCTGGCCGCGCTGGGAAATATGCATGGTAAGCGAGGCCAAGCGCGAGCTTGAAATTCTTGGCGGCGGGTGCGAGCTTGTTACACACAGTGTCGGCCATGAACTTTCGAAAGAAGTTTTCTTTCGCGATGCCATGGGTCTTGGGCGTCGCCAGTTTGCTCAGTTGCGCGGCACCTCCCGCCTATGCCGACAGTTGGACTTACAAGCTGGTGGAGGGAAGTTATCTGGTGGACGATTGTCCGGTGTGTGAGCGTGCCACCATCCGGGAGCCGATGCGCGGGAGCTTTGACCTGGTCTTGTTGGAAGTAAATCCGCTCTTCAGCCGTTACGCGCTGCAGAACATCTCATTTTCTGCCGGCTACTCCAACGGCCTGCAATACAAGGTGACCGGCAGCGGCTACTATCAGGTCGGCGGAGAGGTTGCGCTTGTGCAGCAAATGACCCTGCAAGTCGCGATCAACAACGGTTTCACAAATAAACTGTGTTACTTCACCAGCGGGCACCAGGCCGTTGACCGGCCCTGGCCGATGATACACATTAGCGTCACCCAAACCAACGGCACCTTCACTCAAGTTTATTCCTTGGACCTCGCAGCGGCGCCGCTGCGGGAAATCTGGTTCTCCACCGCAGGCCCGTTCACGGCCGGAATATGGCAAAGCCCAACCAACCACATCAGCGGCGGCGACCTGCTCTCATCGGCCGGCAGGGTGGTCAAACGCAATGCCGATCTGACCCGGAACCTTGGCATCATGCCCATCGCGCCGGACGTGGGGCTCGATGCGGTGGACATCATCGCAGGCGGCGAAATTGTTTTTTCGATCAAGCAGGATGTATTCAGCGAAACCCTTGGCCCGCTGCATCACGGTGATTTGCTTTCCAACCGCGGCAAAGTGGTCAAGCGCAACCAGGAGTTGTTGGCCGCGTTCCAGCCGCAGTCCACCAGCTTTGACGCCGGCCTCGATGCCGTGCAAATGATGAGCGACGGCAGCATTCTCTTTTCCATCGCTACTAATGTTCTTGCCGGCGACGGCACGACGCTCTCTCCTGGAGACATCCTTAATGATCGCGGTGAGATTTTCAGGTCCAACCGGCAGTTGCTGGCTCGTTTTCACCCTGCAGAAACCAATAAGGATTTCGGGTTGGACGCGCTGTATGTCTGGCCGAGCGGGGAAATTTGGTTCTCGACCGAGCAAGGGTTCCAGGACGCTTACTTGGGCGCCATTCTGGCGGGCGATTTGCTCAGCGATCAGGGCTATCGCGTTTACGGCAACCTGGAATTGACTGCCGGTTTTGCGCCGCTGGAAGACGCGGCCGATTTTGGTATGGATGCGCTTTTTGTCGTGACGGATTTCCGGCCACTGGCTCCGCCGCCGCGGCTGCTGGGTCTCGACAGGGTTCCTGGCGGCGGCGGTCTGGCCGTTGGCTGGCAGGGCCAAGGCTGCGTCTTCCAACTCGAACGGGCTTCGGACTTGAGCGGCCCTTTCCTTCCGATCAGCCCGATCATCCCCGATTCCTCCTTCAACGACACGCAGCCAAACCAACCCCAGTTCTTTTACCGCCTGCGCCAGTGGTGATTCTCACGTCGTTCGTGGCGACCGAGCCAGCGCGTAAGGAGCGACGGATGGGCCCTCCGCAGCTTTAGCCAAGGGGAAATGAGGAGCTGGGTCTCTGGCCTGCCCTCCGCCGGGCGCCTTTTTGGAACCGGCTGCTCAGCCGCTTTTTGATTGCCCCTCAAGCGAGTTGAAATACCATCCCGCCGGAGTCGGACGTAACGACAGCCTTCACTTGCTTAACGGAAGTTTATGCACTGGATTGCTCCATCAGAAAAGGACGACGCCAGCGGCACGCTGGAAAAACGCCTCTGGGATGCCGCCGACCAATTCCGCGCCAATTCCGGCCTCAAATCCCAGGAATACTCTGCGCCCGTCCTCGGGCTCATCTTCCTGCGATTCGCTGAAGTCCGTTTCGTGGCGCAGCGCGCCAAATTGGAAACTCCCTCACCCGTCGCCTCGCGCCACCCTCTCCCATCTGATGGGAGAGGGACTGAGGGTGCGGGTGCCGTCGGGCGGCGGCGAGGCAACCGAGCCAACGATCCGACGGCTTATCACGCCACTGGCGTCCTCTACCTGCCCGCCGAGGCTCGGTTCGATTACCTGCTCAATCTCCCCGAAGCCGAGAACGTTGGCGCGAAGGTCAATGCCGCCATGCGCGACATCGAGAAGCACAACCCGCAGCTCGCCGGCGTCCTGCCCAAGACCTATAACCTCTTCACCAGCACTCTCCTCAAGGAACTGCTCAAGAAAGTCTCCGAGATTCCCGCCTCGATGGACTACGACGCCTTCGGGCGCATCTACGAGTACTTCCTCGGCGAATTTGCCCGCACCGAAGGCCAGAAAGGCGGCGAGTTCTACACCCCCGCCAGCATCGTCCGGCTCATCGTCGAAATCCTTGAGCCTTACCACGGGCGCGTGCTTGATCCTGCCTGCGGTTCGGGCGGCATGTTCGTCCAGTCGGCGCGTTTTGTGGCGGAGCACAAAAAGAATCCCGCAGCGGAGCTGTCCATTCACGGCCACGAAAGGGTCGGCGAGACCATGCGGCTGTGCCGGATGAACCTGGCGATTCACGGCCTGGAAGGCGACATTCGCGAAGCCATTACCTACTACGAAGACCCGCATGACGCCACCGGGCGCTTCGACTTCGTCCTGGCCAATCCGCCCTTCAACGTCAATGCCGTGGACAAGGAGCGTTTGAAAGACTCCGTCGGACCTGGCCGCCGGTTCCCTTTCGGCTTGCCGCGCACCGACAACGCCAATTACCTCTGGATTCAACTTTTCTATTCTGCGCTCAACCAAAAGGGCCGCGCCGGGTTCGTCATGGCTAACTCCGCCTCCGACGCCCGCGCCTCGGAAATGGAGATTCGTAAGAAGCTGATCGAAGCCCGTGCGGTGGACGTGATGGTCGCCGTCGGTCCGAACCTGTTCTATACGGTAACTTTGCCTTGCACATTATGGTTCCTGGACAAGGGCAAGGCAAAGTTACCGCCCTCACCCCAGCCCTCTCCCAACGGGGGGCGTTACTCTGATACCGTGCTCTTCGTTGATGCGCGGCATATTTTCCGCCAAATAGACCGCGCGCACCGAGACTGGACGCCCGCGCAGATTGGCTTCCTCGCCAACGTCGTCCGCCTCTATCGCGGCGATGCCCTCGACTTCACATTGGGTGGCGACGAAGCCCGCGCGAAGCTCGAAGAAGTGTTCCGGGGAGCACACGCGCCCTCGCGTGTTGTTGACCGCGCCCCCGGGACGCAGCACCCAAGGCGGGTGCGCTCCCTATCCAATACCGGGACGTGCCCGGCCTCTGCAAAGCCGCCACGCTCAAGGAAATCGAAGCGCAAGGCTGGTCGCTCAACCCCGGGCGCTACGTCGGGGTAGCCGCCGGCGAAGCCGTAAGCGACGAGGATTTCAAGGAACAACTCGAAACACTGAACGAGGAACTCGAAACCCTCAACGCCCAGGCGCGCGAACTGGAACTAGCAATCGCGGGGAACGTGATCAAATTGCTGGAATGAACTACGAAAAATGCCAACCGCATGAAAGCATCAACCGCGAATGACCAGGATGGAACCCGGTGAATGCACGCACGTATCAGATCGAATATGGCGACACAGCTCTTGAGGAGTTGGATCAACTCCCGGCCAAACAGCGCGCGTAGATTATGCGCAAGATCGAGCGGCTGCAACACGGCCAGCCTGGCGACATCAAGCGTTTGCGCCAAGCCGAGGCGGCCTATCGGTTGCGCATGGGCGATTACCGCGTGTTGTTTGATGTCGAGGGAGACGTTATTGTGATTCGCAGAGTCGGCGACCGGAAGAACATATATGACTAAGACGACCGAACGAGAGATCACGCGCACCATCGGGCAAAAGCGCAAGCAACTCGCCGTCATCCGCGAGGAAGTCGAGGACTTGCTCGATTACCTCGACCTCGTGGAGGCCCGGGCACGGGACCAAGACAAACCACGCCTCACTCACGCCGACGTCAAAAAGCGTTTCGGCCTGAAATGATGGTGGCCGCTTCCCAAACCCTCAGCGGCGCAGCCCGGGAACGCGAAGCGACCACCGCCAACAATGTCACCGAGATCCTGGAAGCATGAACGCGCAATTCACAGAACCCCCTTCTACCGAAGGGAGAAGGGCTGGGGATGAGGGTGCGACCCAGTCGCTTGAACAAACCATCGGCGGCGATGTGGCGGAGATTCTGGAGAATTAAGAGATGAGAAACGAAAAAGCTTTTCACGCTCCGCTCCACACTCTCGACACCGAAAAACAAACGCATGGATGCCGCCACACAAACCCCGACATTTGCGCAAAATATCACATGCCTAAAATCTGCGCGTTCGCTCGCGCTGACAACATTTGCCTGTCACCGCCAATGTCGTGGCCGAAGCAATTTCAAAAGCTCAAGCAGGGTATGGGCAAACCAAAGTAGCGATGGAACTCAGGGAAATTTGTGAATTAATTGTTGACTGCGAGCACAAGACCGCTCCGACGCAGGAGAGCGGCTATCCCTCCATCCGCACACCGAACATCGGGCGCGGCCACTTCATCCTCGAAAACGTCAATCGGGTATCTGAAGAGACTTATCGGTTGTGGACGAGACGCACGGTTCCAAGGCACGGCGATCTCATCATGGCACGCGAAGCGCCGGTTGGAAATGTGGCGATGATTCCGCCTGGGCTCCAGCCGTGTCTCGGCCAACGCACTCTGCTCATTCGACCTGACCGCTCCAAAGTGGAGCCGTCGTTCCTCAGTTACTTTCTGAACGGACCTCAAGTTCAAGGATTGATTCAGGCCAAAACGAACGGCGTAACAGTTGCGCATCTGAACATGGAAGATGTTCGGACCATGCAGTTACCGGAGCTTCCCCCGCTTCCGGTGCAACGGCGGATAGCGGGCATCCTGTCGGCCTACGACGAGCTGATGGAGAACAGTCAGCGGCGCATCCGGCTCTTGGAGGCGATGGCCCGCGCTCTCTACCGCGAGTGGTTCGTCCACTTCGGGTTCCCCGGCCACGAAAAACTCCCGCGCATCCCCTGCCCCCTCGGCGACATCCCCAAAGGCTGGGAGGTGAAGCGCGTGCCAGAATGCGTCCACGTCAACCCGCGCGTCGTCGTCCTGCGCGACGGCGAGAAGTCATTCGTGCCGATGGGCTGCCTCTCCAACGATTCAATGCTCATCACCGACATAGAATCCCGCGACGGCAACAGCGGCGCGAAGTTCCAGAACGGCGACACGCTTTTCGCCCGCATCACTCCATGCTTGGAGAACGGTAAGACCGCTTTCGTTCAGTTCCTGCCCCATGCGAATGCGGTGGCCTGCGGTTCGACCGAGTTCATCGTCCTGCGCTCGCGCACGCTCACGCCTGAGTTCGTCTATTGTCTCGCCCGCAGCGACGAGTTTCGCGGCGTCGCCATCAAGAGCATGTCCGGCGCGACCGGACGCCAGCGCGTGCAGGAGCATTGCTTCGATGATTTCCAGATTGCCCACCCGCCGCGCGCCTTGCTCGACCGTTTCTCCGCCATCGTCGCGCCGAGCTTTCGCCTTGTCTACAAGCTGGATCTGCAAATCCAAAACCTTCGTCGGACGCGCGACCTGCTGCTGCCGCGTCTTCTGGCGGAGACCATCCGCGTTCGGGATGAGACAACATTCATTGAAAACAAAACACGACCACCGGTATCACCCGAAGAATGACTCTTATTGGGAAGTTGCCAACCGCGACTGCCCGAAAATTGTCCTCACGCCTCGACTGCTTCGGCACCACACTGTCATCTAAATGAATGGATTAGATTTTCCAGATCAGATCCACCTCAATAAAATCCGCTCGGATTTGTGGTGCGGTCGTGAATACGGGAGGGCAGCGATTATGGTCGGCGCCGGATTCAGCCGGAACGCCGATCGACTGTCGGCCTCCGTACCTCCTTTCCCTCTCTTACAGGGGCTGGCCTCCACAATCTATGAGGCCCTGTATCCGACGAGAGGTCCACTCACCCGAGACCAGGAGATGAGGATGGCTCAGGCGACCTGCGGCTCAGGCCTACTAAGACTAGCGCAAGAATATAGGGCGGAATTTGGCCCACCAGCCTTGGATGAGCTTCTTCTAAGATCGCTTCCCGACAACAAGTATCTTCCTGGACGTCTCCATCGGCTGCTTCTTTCTCTCCCGTGGTCGGACGTGTTCACAACCAACTACGACACGCTCCTTGAGCGGGCTCGATCCTCGATCCATGAGCGCAAATATGACCTCGTGCAGACCGTGTGGGATATTCCGGGTCGCATGAAGCCGCGGATCGTGAAGCTGCACGGAAGCTTCCCCTCACATCGACCTTTCATTATCAGCGAGGATGATTATCGCCTCTACCCCGCGGAATTCGCCCCTTTCGTGAACATGGTCCAGCAATCCATCATGGAGAGCTCGTTTTGCCTAGTCGGCTTCTCGGGAGATGATCCGAACTTCTTGTATTGGTCAGGATGGGTCCGCGACAACTTGAAGGAAGCCACCCCAACCATCTATCTTTGCGGGCTATTGAATCTCTCGCCCGCGACGAGGAAAGTGCTGCAGTCCCGGCGGGTAATTCCGATCGATCTATCTCCTCTTTTCCCTGTCAAGAACTGGCCCGAATCTGATACGCGCCACTCCAAGGCACTGGAAAGGCTTCTCCTGAACTTGTTGTATGGCTGCACTCCGGAGTTGAAGGGTTGGCCAGAGCCTTCTGCTTCCGTGTTCGAAAAACCGAGTCAGGGGCTTCCGGAAATACCCCAGGGGCCGAAGCCGCTGTCGGGCAACGGTCCCCAGTTTCCCGATCCGCGGACTTTCACAACGGGTGACTTCTCCTCTTTGCGGAAAACCTGGCGCCTTAACCGATTAGAGTATCCAGGCTGGGCAGTTGCTCCGAAGGAGAATCGCGAAGCAATTTGGAACTATACGGAGCATTGGGTTGACAGAATCTTTGCATCTGTGGGCAGTATTTCCTTCCCTGATAACCTCCTGCTACTGTACGAATTGAATTGGCGACTCGAATTAACTTCAATTCCGTTATTCTTCCACCAGCTAGAACAGGTCACGACCGTTCTCAACGAGATAAATCCGTTTCCCAACTTACTCGAGGTCCAAGGCGCGAAGTTTCTCCCAGATCTCCCGGAACATGCGGAGCTTGACTGGGCCGAAATCTCCACATACTGGATCGATCTCGCTTTCGCTTTGGCGCGAGAGGCGCGGGAAGATTTGGACGAAAAGCGATTTCGGCTATGGATGGACCGGCTCAAGGCTGTGGTCCCCGAGCATTCCGAATTCCAAGCCCGATGGTTTTACGAAGAAGCGTGCTTTCGTTTGTTTCGCCTCGATCCGAATGGCCTGACACAGGTCCTTCAAAGCTGGCCGGACATGCCCGATTTGCCCTTTTGGGAATCCAAGCGCGCTGCGCTGTTGGCCGAACTCGGCAGGATTGATGAGGCCTCACGTACTGCCGAGGCAGCCCTCTCCACCATCCGATCTCGCCTGCAGCCTTATAGGATAGACTACGCGTTGTTATCACAGGAAGGTCTAGTAATGTTGCTACTGAAGGCTCTTAGCACGAGCATGCGCTTGTTTCAGGAAACAGGTGAAAGATTTCGGGCCCGATGGGATAAACTGGATAGTTTCGGCTGTAATCCTTGGAAGGAGATCGAACTTTTTCGTCTCGCTCTGGCAGCCCCGCGGCCCAAGGCGATTCCGCGGACGGAGGTCACAACAGGATTCGATCCTGGCCAAGGGACGGTCACCCGCCACATGTCGCCTGGCACACGAATTCGAGACTACAGGCCGGCGTTCGAGTTACTGCGTTTCTACGAAGCTGGGGGAATTCCGATCCGGTGTGGGATCGTAAACCTCTTTTGTGATGAAGGAGCAACTGCGGCGAAATGGATACTGCCCTTTGCGCCATTGTGGTCGCTTGCCGTGCTCTTACGAACGGGCCAGGAGAGCTGGATACAAGAGATCTATGATCGCGTCGGCTTGGCGACGATCACCCAAGAGGCAGTGAACTCCATCTACGCTCTGTGCTCCGAGGGCCTTCGTCAAGCCATAGATGGGTTGTCCGTCAACGTGGGGACGGTCGAAAATCACCTGGGACCCCGACTGGTGCCCACGTTAACAGAGTTACTCTCTCGGCTTTCTTTTCGTGTCAATGATCAGCAGAGGGCGGCGATTTTCGATTTCGGCCTTCGCTTGAATAACCTGGGCGCGACCCGGGGAGACTTCTCATTGCTCGAACACTCGCCGGGGCTCCTTCAGCGCAGCGCTTTCTCAATGACTACGGACGAGATCCTCGAACGGCTCCCTGCTCTTCTGTCGCTGCCAATAGCCGGGGAAGCCGGCTTTGAAACGCTGAAGCACGCTGTATTGCGGCCTGAGCCCTTTGATTATTTCCGGCTCCAGTCGAAAATTCGCGGTGGAATCCCGGCAGGTGTGGACTTGGGTATGCCGGTAAGTCGCCTCATTCGGCTCACAGCGGTGGGGAACGCGCAAATTGTCCGAAAAAGAGCTGCCAGCCGATTAGCCGGACTTCAAACACTTGGTCTTCTGAGTCACCCGCAGCGCGCCGATTTCGCGAAGGCACTGTGGTCGGAAACAGACCCGAAAACGAAACTGCCCAGCAATACGGATTTCTATAAATTTGCATTCCTAACACTGCCGGAAGTCAATCGCGGTGAGGCAAAGCCTCTGGTCCGTTCGTACTTACTGGCGACGGAGATCCCAAGAATGGTCTCGCGTACACGGCTCCCGGATGGAAAGGAGCAGAAGAGTTTCAACCCGGGCGTGATGGAGAACCCATACCTCCACGAGTTGATTGGTGCTAGTGCGCCATTGATTCCATCTGCAGACGGGGAGCAAAACCTAGTCGATTGGTCGACTGAGGAATCGGTGGTTCTCCTGAAAAAGGCGGTGGAGTGGTGGCAGGACGAAAAAGTGGAGCTTATCGAGACCAGCAGTGATCAGCTGTTTAGTGCGCCGGACCAGCTCAGGAGCCAGTTCGCAGATATAATCAATCTGATGGCACAAGTGCTATTGCCGAGGCTGCAAAATGCGGACACCGCGGCAAAGGAACTTGCAAATGCATTGCTCTCCGAGATGGAACAGGGCGGCTTTTGTATCTTGGCTGCTGTTCCGGGCGAGCTTTTTATCAGACCGCAATTGTTTGAGGAAGCCTCGTCCAAAATACGGGCTGGTCTCATTTCGAACAAGGAAACGGACGCGGAACAATCGATATTCGGCCTCGTCTCGTGGCTAGCTCATGCAAATAGGGGGCGGATCGCCGCTCCCCCAGAGGATTTATTGGCTTCGCTAGTCAACAAAGTTAAGACTCGAACCCAGCCCGGGTTGGTTAATGCTCTTGCACAGGCAGGGGTAATTGTTCGTGACTTTCCACAAGCCTTGAATGAGCGGCATATCTCGGAACTCTCCATCGGACTAGATTACCTGCTCACGGAAACGAAATTCGACGATCCGTTCGCCTCTGGCGAGCAGGAAGCCCGGCGGTTGATTCCTAACGCCAGAGTTCCCCTCTTTCGGGGGTACGCCAGCGTACTTGCGTTCCAAATTTATTCTTTTTGCCTCCGCGCGAGGAAACCCGTTCCGCCGGCAATCCTAAAATGGAAAGAAGCCTCGGAAGGCGACGTGTTGCCGGAGGTCCGGTTCGAGTGGCGCGGCTTGGGAGAGCTGACCGGAGAGCCTTAGAAAAGACGTTGGAGCTGACCCGGGCCGATGATTTGAAACACTGGATCGGACGACTCAAAGATTTGGGTGTTGTGAACATGCGCGGGAAGACCGAGGCCACGGAATACTTTATCGAGCCGACGGTCCTGCGAACGCTGGATTTCAAAGGCGACACGACCCTTCGAGGCATTGAGCGGCATCGGCTTCGGGAATTGATCCTGCGGGATTTGGAAATCTACCGGAAGGCGAGCATCAGCCAAATCCATGGACGAATCGGCAAAGAAATTCCCCGGCGGAAACTTCAACATGAATTGAAGCTTCTCGTCCGCGAGGGAGAGATAATCCAGAAAGTGACGAGACGTTACACTGTGTATCTATGGACAAAGGATGCCTAAATAAAGGGGTATTTGTTCATAGCCTATGTGCAAAGCGGGTCATAGCGGGTCGAAAAGCCCCGTTTTACAACGGTTTGGCTATATGCACGAAACGGGGAAATCAACTGAAGCGCGTTAATAGAAATGGCGTAACCGGCCTATCGCCGGCGGGCCAACAATGAGTCCTCACTCATACACAGAAGACCAGCTTGTCGAGCAGCCCGCCATCGGGCCGTCAGCGGAGCATGGCTGACAAACGGCGTTGCCATCGGAGGAACCTTCGGGGCAGGTTGCTTTGCGAGTGGAAACCGGGCTATCCTGAATAATGCTGTTTGAACGTCAATGGCTGTTGTTGACCCTGCTGGACGCGTTCGGTGAGCCGGTGAGCCACACGGATTTTCAGAAGCTGCTGTTCCTCTACACGCGGGAGTGCGAGGCCACGCCTACATACGAGTTTGTGCCTTACAGGTTCGGCGCCTTCTCCTTCACGTCCTACGCGGACAAGCGGAAACTGATTGCGGAAGGGTTACTTGCGGAGGATGACCAGAATTGGAGGCTGACCGACGCGGGCCGAGAGGCGGCCCGGAAGCAGGCGGTCGAGCCTTTGGGTGTGGCGGGGTTTTGCCGGCGACATTCGAATCTGCGCGGCAATGCGCTGATCATTGAGCAGTATCGCCGGTATCCCTATTACGCAACGCGGAGCCAAATCCTGGACAAGCTGCAACTTGAACCGCAGACGCTGACGCGCATCGCGGCGGCCACACCGAAGCAGCAGCCGGCGGGCCTGGTGACGATTGGCTACGAGGGCCGCAGTCTCGAAGGTTATTTGAACGAATTGTTGGGCGCGGGGGTGACGTTGCTGTGCGACGTGCGGCGGAATCCGTTGAGCCGGAAGTATGGCTTTTCCAAGGGCACGCTGAGCAAGGCGTGCGAGGGCGTGGGCATTCGTTACGAGCATCTGCCGGAGTTGGGCATCGCGTCGGAGCAACGGCAGGAGCTGGACACGCGAGCGGATTATGATGCGTTGTTCGCCGAGCATGAGCGTCAGAGTTTGCCGCAGCAGCGGCCGACACTGGAAAAAATCCGGGGCTGGGTGGCCGTGGGTGAGCGGGTGGCCTTGACGTGTTTCGAGCGTCTACCGGAACAGTGTCACCGGCATCGCGTGGCCGAGGCGCTTGAGCACATGAGCGGCGAGAAGTTAAAGGCGCATCACCTATGACGCGCGAAATGGAAACATGGCCAAGGAACGCATTCTTATCACCGTCAAGACCTACCCCACGTTATCGCGGAAATACGGCGAGACGGTCTGCACGGCGGGTGTTCGGGAGGATGGCTCGTGGGTGAGAGTTTATCCCGTGCCGTTTCGGCGGTTGGAGGAGACGGAGCAATATCGCAAGTTCGACTGGCTGGAGTGCGACTTAATCAAGAGTCCCACTGACCCGCGCCCGGAAACCCGCCATCCGGCCGACATGAAGCAGTTGAACCCGGTGGATCACATGGGGACGGACGGCCAATGGCGTGAGCGGCGGGAGCTGTTGCTGAAGAAAGCGAGGGTGCATACGCGGTTGCAGACGCTGATAGATGGCGCGAAGGCGAACACGCTTTCGCTGGCGGTTTTCAAGCCAGCGAAGGTCACGGATTTCGTCTGGGAGGAGGAAACGCGGGAGTGGGATGCCGCGAAGTTGGCCGAAATGCGCAATCAAACCAACCAAGGCGAGTTGTTCGCGGAGGAAGCGTGGCGGAAGACGTTTCAGGTCATTCCCAAGCTGCCATACAGTTTATCGTATCGCTTCGCGGATGCGGACGGGCGCGGGAGCGAAATGCAGGTGCTGGATTGGGAAGCCGGCGCGTTGTTCTGGAATTGTCTGCGCCGGCACGGCGACGAAAAGACTGCGTTGGAGAAAGTGCGGCCAAAGTATCTCGGCGAGTTCAGCCGGACAGACCTGTATTTCTTTCTCGGCACGACGCAACAGTTTCATTTTGTCGCCCCGAATCCCTGGGTCATTGTCGGCGTGTTCCCCATTCCGCACGAGCGACAGGTGGATTTGCTTTAGCCCATGCCCCACGCCTACACCGAAGACCAGCTTGTCGAGCAGCCCGCCATCGGCCTGTTCGCAGAGCTTGGCTGGACGACGGTGTCGGCGTGGGAGGAAGTCTTCGGCAAGGACGGCACGCTCAGCCGCGAAACGCCGGGCGAGGTGGTGCTTGAGTCACGTTTGCGTGCGGCGGTACAGCGGTTGAATCCCCTACTCCCGGAGGAGGCCATCACAGCCGCCGTGGACGAACTAACCCGCGACCGTTCGGCCATGAGCCTGGCAGGGGCCAATCGCGAGATTTATCTCCTGCTCAAGGAAGGTATTCGTGTCAGCGTTGCCGACAACGAACCCTCACCCTGGCCCTCTCCCAACGGGAGAGGGAGCGGTCGTTCCACACCTCAGCCCGGCCCTCTAGCCGGTCGAGGCGGAGAGGGAGTTGGTTCCAAAGGCGGCGGGCAGAAGGCGGAGCGCTTGCGCGTGGTGGATTGGGAGCATCCGGCGAACAATGATTTCCTGCTGGTCAGTCAGTTCAGCGTCACCGGCGCGCTTTACACCTGTCGTCCGGATTTGGTCGGTTTCGTCAACGGCCTGCCCTTCGTGGTCATCGAGCTGAAGAGGCCCGGCGTGCCCGCGTGCGCAGCCTTCGATGAAAACCTGACGCACTACAAAAACGAAATCCCGGCACTGTTCTGGTATAACGGGCTGCTCATCGCCTCCAATGGCACAGATAGCCGCGTCGGTTCACTCACCGCCAATTGGGAACGCTTTTTCGAGTGGAAACGCATCGAGCGCGAGGACGAGCCCCGGAAGGTCTCTCTGGAAACCATGATTCGGGGCACTTGCGACCGAACGCGGTTGCTCGACCTGGTCGAAAATTTCACGCTGTTTTCCGAGCACAAGGCCGGCCTGATGAAAATCCTCGGCCAAAATCACCAGTTTCTGGGCGTGAACAACGCCATCGCTTCGATGCTTGCCGCGCGCAAGTCCGGCCACGGTCGCGGCGGCGCGTTCTGGCACACCCAGGGCAGCGGCAAAAGCTTCTCGATGGTTTTCTTCGCCCAAAAGGTGCTACGGAAAGTGCCAGGCAACTGGACATTCGTGATTGTTACTGACCGTGTCGAACTGGATGAACAGATAGCGAAGACGTTCAAGGCCACCGGCGCGGTGAGCGAAGCCGAAGGCGACCAATGCCATGCCGTAAGCGGCGCGCATCTGCGCGAGTTGCTGCGCGGAAATCATCGCTATGTCTTCACACTGATCCATAAGTTTCAGACCCCGGAAATGCTGTGCGACCGGCCTGACGTAATCGTTCTCACCGATGAGGCGCACCGGAGCCAATACGACACGCTGGCGTTGAATATGCGCGCCGCGTTGCCCAGGGCGCTGTTCCTCGCCTTCACCGGTACTCCGCTCATCGCGGGGGAGGAACGGACCAAGGACGTTTTCGGCGATTACGTTTCCATCTACGACTTTCAGCAATCCGTCGAGGACGGCGCCACGGTCCCGCTCTACTACGAGAACCGGACGCCGGAGTTGCAACTCGTGAACCCGGATCTGAACGAGGACATTTACAACCTAATCGAAGCGGCAGAACTTAATCCTGAGCAGGAGACCAAGCTCGAACGGGAGTTGAGCAAGCAATACCATATTCTCACGCGCGATGACCGACTGGAGACGGTGGCCCAGGACATCATGCGGCATTTCCTCGGGCGCGGGTTCGTCGGCAAGGCGATGGTGGTTTCCATTGACAAAGCCACCGCGCTCAAGATGCACGACAAGGTGCGGAGCCATTGGGCGGTGGAAACGGCGAGGGCGCGAAAGGAACTGGCGCGTTTTGACCTTGACGCCGATCGGAAGGCGGAGTTGTTGGCACGATTGGACGTGCTTAAAACCACCGACATGGCGCTGGTGGTGTCACCCGGCCAGAACGAAATTCAGCAAATGCAGGCGCGCGGCCTCGACATCGTCCCGCATCGGAAGCGGATGAACGACTCCCAGCCGCCGTTGGACGAGAAGTTCAAAGACCCGAATGACCCGCTGCGGCTGGTGTTCCTGTGCGCGATGTGGCTGACCGGCTTCGACGCGCCGAGCTGTTCCACGGTCTATCTCGACAAGCCCATGCGAAATCACACGCTCATGCAAACCATCGCGCGCGCGAACCGCGTTTTCCCCGGCAAACACAGCGGCGTGATCGTGGATTACGCCAATGTCTTGGCGTCACTGGAAAGGGCGCTGGCCATCTACGGCGCAGGCAAAGGCGGGGAGCGTCCGGTCAGGGACAAGCAGAAACTCGTCGAGCAATTGCGCGAGGCGGTGGAGTACGCAACCGAGTTTTGCGCCCAGCGCGGCGTAGTCTTAATTGCCATCGGACAGGTCCCGAGCGGCAGCATCCAGCGGCTCCAGCGCGTTGCCGACGCGGTGGATTCCCTGATCTCCCCCGATCCGCTCCGCCGGGAGTTCTTCGGGCATGAGAAGCTGGTGAGCACTCTCCATGGCGCGGTGAAGCCCGACCCGGCGGCGCTGGAATTCGCCGAGCGCGTCGCGTGCCTCGCCGCCATCGCCGACGCGATTCGCGCCAAGCTAAGTCCGAATACAGCGGACATTTCAGACGTGATGGGCGACATCGCCAAACTGCTCGACGCTTCGATTACGGGCGTGGAGATGCCCGCGAAGCCGGCGCCGCTGATGGATTTGTCGAAGATTGATTTCGAGGCGCTTCGCAAACGGTTCAAAGAGTCGAAGCACAGGAAGACGGACCTGGAAGTTCTTAAAGCCGCAATTCGCGCGCAGCTTGAAAAGCTCATTCGCTTGAACAAGACGCGCATGGATTTTCAGGAGAAGTTCGAGGAGTTAATCGAGTCATACAACTCGGGCAGCCGGAACGTCGAGCAACTATTCGAGGAATTAGTCAGACTTAGCCGCAGTTTATCAAACGAGCAACAACGGCGTATCCGCGAAAACATGACCGAAGAGGAGCTGGTCGTTTTCGACATCCTCACCCGGCCAGCGCCGGAGTTAAGCCCCGACGAACGCATCGAAATCAAAAAGGTCGCCCGCGAACTGCTCGCCCGGCTCAAGCAGTTGCTCGTTATCAACTGGCGGCAGAAATCAACTGCCCGCGCGCAACTCAAGCTCGCCATCGAAGATGCGCTCGATTCGGGGCTGCCGCAGGCTTATTCGACCGATCTTTACAAACAGAAATGCTCAGCGTTGTTTGAGCACTTCTATGAAAATTACAATGACAGGGAAGCGAGCACTTACGCGGCATGAGCCTCTTGCAAAAATGTCACGCAGCCAGACCAGCCCCAATTCTTTTACCGCCTGCGCCAGTGGTGATTCCGGAGTGCGTTATGCGCTGCCCGGCTTGACCGCCGGCAAGGCGGCCAGGTCGGGCGGGAGATTGGCCGGTTCAAAAGTTTCCACGTGCATCGAGAGCAAGCTGAACTGCGGCAAGCCGAAACCAACTGCCCTATTGGAGCGATCCACCGCCATCGCCACTCCAACGACTTGCCCGCCCTGGCTGCGCACGATGTCCATCGTCTCCTACACCCGGCCACCCTTGGTCACCACGTCTTCGACAATCAGGATTTTTTCGCCTGGCCCAATTTTGAACCCGCGCCGAAGGGCCAGTTTCTTGTCTTCTTTTTCAACGAAGATAAAACGGATGCCAAGTTGCCGCGCGACTTCCTGGCCCAGGACCAGCCCGCCCAGGGCCGGAGAGACCACCGTGACCGCGCCCAGCGTACGAACTTTTCGAGCTAATTCTGCGCCCAGCTTCTCAACTATAGGCATTTGCTGCAAGGCCAGCGCGCATTGGAAGTACTGGCGGCTGTGCAACCCGCTGCGCAGAACGAAGTGCCCTTCCAACAACGCGCCGCTCTGGCGAAAAATCTGCAAGACCTCGTGCTCGGTCATGGGTCACATCGTTGTGCCTACGGCAAACCGAATTGGAAGACGCGATAGAATCTTTGACTGACGCTCAACGGCGTGGCCAGCGTGGCCGGCGGACCGTTATCTGTCCAGCTTGCGGTGGAATTTGCGGCGATCAATTCACCGGTCGGCGAGGCGAACCAACTGCTAATGTCTGGTGAATATTCGACTTGATAAGTCCGACCGGCTTGGGCGTCCCACGCCAGGCTGAACGCGTTCTGAGCCGCCATTTCCTGCAGCCTGGGCGCCATAAAGGGCAGCGACACAAAACCTGCCCGCTGCAAACCGCGTTGGACCTCATCATTTTGCATGAAACGCCGCCAGACACGCTGCGTCCGATAGTTCTCAATCATAATAACGATGGGTCCTTGATCTATTCCCAGCTCATCGGGCCCCCACCACTGGGCGCCCAGATTGAACGCGTCGCGGAATCCGTAGGCTGTCCAAATCCGAGTCCGGAAGTGGCTGTAGAAATACTGCAAAGCGGGCAAGCAGTATTCGCGGGCAAAGGGCATGGAACCGCCCGCAGCGGTCGGAGCAATCGTGCCGTCATCATTTTGGGACGGTGGGGCGCCACGGGCCGCGTAACCACTGGGCCCGTCACACGCGGTCAACCCCCAAACGTTGCTGGCATAACCCACCCTTTGCAATGGGTTGGCGATGCAGTAGGCGCGCTGGGCAAGGGTCGCCCGCCGTGAGTTCTCGAAATACGTGCTGTTGTGGCCGTTCATGTAGGCATCCGCAATATGGCGGAAGTCAATCCAGCAATGGGAGTATTGGTGCCCAAACAACGGCGGAAACGGGATGAAGGCCAGCCCGTAATTCGTCGCCCAGGTGTAGCCACTGGTCCACCGGTTCCATGCCGAACCCGGCAACGGATTGGTTGCGGCGCCCAGGCCGAGGCAGTAGAGAATCATCCCTTCATCATAACCAATCCAGTTGCCCGGAAGGAAACCGCTGCCGGGGCCGCTGCCGGGGAACCAGCCCATTGACAAAGCGTTGGTGCCCCGGGCCATCCAGTTCCAATCCACCCGGTTAAAGATCGCATCCGACAGGGTTCGAATGGTTGTTTCGTCGGCGTTTGTCCCATCGAAATACTGTTTGGCGTAAAGAATTCCGGCCAGCAGCAGAGCCGTATCAATGGAAGAAAGTTCCGCGCCGGACCGCAACGCCGTCTTCATATCCAAATAATGGTAGAACCACCCGTTATATCCGATGATGCCTGAGGCATTGGTGCCTTGGGGTCCCTGGAGAAAGGTGTTCAAGGTCGTCAGCACTCGCGCCACGCCTTGCGTCCGGAGGATCCAGCCATGGTCAATTCCAATGCCGATGGCGGTCAGCCCAAATCCGACCGCGGCGATGCTGGCGACCGAGCCGGCTGCGCTACGGTCCGGCACCAGCCCATTGGCCGGGTTGGCCAAATACCAAAAGTAATCGAAACTGGTCTGTTGGACATAATCGAGGAATTCATCGTCGTTGGCAAAAGGATGTGGTACTGCCGCCAGCGGTGCGGACGGCAGACTTTCTTGCGAGCTGGTCGTCACTGCGGTGACCTGGTATAAGTTCGTTTGTCCGTTGATGACCTTGACATCAAGATCGCAGAAACCAGGCGAGGTAAGCAGGGTGGTATTCAGCAGCACGAATGGGCCGTTGGTGATCGAACGGTACACGCGATAGCCCGATAGGTCGGTTTCAGTATTTCTGTCCCAATGCAAAACGATGCTTTGATCCCCCGTCCGGCTCACCAGCCCGCTTGGGGCTTGGATGCCGAACGCGGTGAGAACAGTGGTGGCCAGGAAGAGAATTTGGAAAACCGGAGTTTGTTTCATATCCGATCAGGGCGATCTCGGACTGAGCATAGCACACCTGAGTTGCTGAATTCAATGCGAAAGCATAAAGCAGGGTATCCGGTCAGTGAAGGCGGCGGTAAGGACGCTTTCCACAGCGTCTCACTTTCGAACCCGGGACAGGAAGAGATCAGGGACGCTGTGGAAAGCGTCCTTACCGGCACCATAGCCGCTATGGCTGAGGCCTTATAAAGCAGGTTGACAATCCGGCCTCCTATGGGATTGTACATAGCGTACCTCGTGTGAATAAAAGGCATGACCAGAGACACGTTGGCGTATGAAAAACCTCATCCACTCCGCAGCGGAAAACTGTCAATTCTTCCGGAACCAAAACCGGATCAGTTCAAGGCAATCCGGGTCTTGCTTTACTATCCTGGCGCTTGCCACTGCGCTGGTGCTGGCTCCCACGTCCGTCCGGGCCGGCAATCTGCTGGTCAACCCAAGTTTCGAGACCAATTATGGCCACGTGTTCCCGGTTGGCTGGACCTACTTCTCGCCCCCTACGCCTCCGGGTTATTTCGGTGACTATTGGGTCGAAAGCACTGTCAGCGCACATTCAGGAACTTTCTATTGGAAGGAGTGGGGCGCCCTTTACAATCCTGCGGTAACCAACGTCGCCGGCATCTACCAGGACTTCAGCGGTGCTCCCGGCTCGACCTACCAGGCCAGCGGTTGGTTCTACACCTCCAGCGGCGACGCGATGGGAGCGGATTGCCTTGTCTGGGTTGAAGTTTCCTTCCTCGGCGCCAGCAGTAATGTTCTCGCCCTGTACAAGACGGATAATTTCGCCACCAGCGTCGGCACGGACGCCTGGTTCCAGTATCAGGTAACCAACGCTTGTGACGTGTCCGCTGTGGTGCCTTCCGGCGACCCGTACTTCACGACCTACGCGGTGACCGGTTCGGTCAGCCAGTTGGTCGCGCCGGTCGGCACGACTGTGGTCCGTTACCGCTATGCCTATAGCCAGGCTGGCAACGAGGGCGGATCGTCTTATCTCGACGATGCGGTTCTGGACCAGGTCAGTGGCCCGCTGCCGCCCATGATCAACAACCTTTCCCCGTTGAACATGATCTTCGTCAACCCCAGTGACGGCATTACCTTCAACGCCAGCTCGCCTAGCGGCTTTACCATCAACAACAGCGGCATTCACCTCGCGCTGAATGGCGTGGATGTTTCCGGCAGCCTGTTGATCAGCGGTTCTGCTTCGAACAAAACCGTGACCTATCACGGACTCCAATCCAACCTGACTTACACCGCGTCTGTTACCGTCACGGACTCCTTTAATTTCACCGCCAGCGCCAGCACCTACTTCGAAACTACCTGGGTCGGCATTCCCCCTGTGGTGTATCTGTGGGAGGCCGAAGATTTTGACTACACTAACGGGATGTACCTCAATCATCCGGACCTCTGCAGCGCCAGCGGGGATCCCAACTGTTACTTCGGCAAAGTGGGCGTAGAGGGTGTGGACGAGCATAGCCTTCGCTCTACCGTCGGCGGTTTTTATCGCCCGGATGATTTGATAAACATTGGGGTCTCGGGGGACTACTTGCGCAAAGACCTGGTTGCTGCCGGCAGGACTGATTACGAAATCAACCCGTTCAGAGGCGGCGAGTGGGTCAATTACACGCGTGACTGGTCTAACGGCACCTATTGGGTGATCGCCCGTCTCGCAACCGACATAGGTCTCTCTGACACCCTTACCTTGAGCACCGTGAACTCCAACGCGACCACCACCGACTTGGGCACTTTCTTTATAGCCAGTGGCCGTGGCTGGACCGCTTTTGACAACGTCTATCTGAGGGACACCAACGGCCACCTCGCAATCGTCACTCTCAACGGCAAAGCCACCCTGCGCGTCACCAGCGGCGCTAACGTTGACCTCCTGCCGAACTTCTTCGCGTTGGTCGCCGGCCAGGTCGATTTGCCTCAGCTTGACAACGTTTTTCCCACGGGCACGCGCCCATTCGAGTACACCAACGCCTTGAGTTTCACGGTGACTTCCTCAGGGGCGACGTTTCCTGCGAACGGCATCGCGATGAGCCTGGACGGCAGCGACGTTTCCTCGAGCCTGAATATCACTGGCTCGGTTTCAACTAAAAGCGTCGTTTATCCCACGCTGCAGCTCAACGCGATTCACACGGCAATTATTACCGCCACCAATTCCCTCGGCCACGGCATCAGCGTCACCAATCAATTCGATACGTTCAGCCAGGATAATTATATGGTTGAGGCAGAGGATTTCGACTATGACGGCGGACAGTATTTCAGCCCTTGGACACCCGACGCATATAACGGATTCGGAGCAACGACCAACATTGACTTCCAACATCAAACTGAAGGCGGCGAGCAGTTCCCCTATCGTACCGACGGCATTCCCGAAAGCCTCGTTCAAGATTACACGGTTGAGGCGCGGCAGAGGTTCGTCAGTGTGGGCGAAAATGATTATCAGTTGGATTGGTTTGGAGCTTCGGACTGGGCCAATTACACTCGTTCTTATCCAACTGGCAGTTTCAATGTCTATGTTCGTTCCGCCGGCCTGGGCCTCTTCTCGATGTATCTGGACCAGGTTGTCAGCGGCGCCGGAACTACCAACCAGGTGACAAAACGCCTCGGCACCTGGGGTGCTGTCGGGCAGAATAATCACACCTACGCTTGGGTACCCTTGACTGATAGTGGTCTGACTACTCCCGTCGCAGTGAGCCTGGGCGGCGTCAGCACCCTGCGCATCACGACTACCACTGGTCTCTGCTATCCGAACTACTTCATGCTGGTTCCATCCTCCGGCATCACCCTCACCGCCGCCCGCTCAGGCGGCAACATCGTGCTCTCCTTCCCTACGCTAGTTGGCGTGACCTACAGGGTCCTCTGGCGGGACGATTTGACCTCTGGCACCTGGACCCTGCTGACCTCCGTGCCCGGTGACGGCACGGTCAAATCCACGACCGACCCCGCGACCGGCCCCAAACGGTTTTACAAGGTCGTCGCTCCATAACCGGCATCGGCTCAATGAATACAAAGTTTATAGTTCTCCTATCCGTTTCACGTCGCAGCAAGCTGGACACACATTTTCGAACAGGCCGGAAAGCGCCCGTGCTGGCTTTCACGTTGATCGAACTGCTGGTCGTTATCGCCATCATCGCCATCCTGGCTGCGATGCTGCTCCCCGTTCTGAGCAAGGCCAGGACCAAGGCCCAAGGGATTATGTGCCTCAACAATACCAAACAGCTCATGCTGGCCTGGCGGGTTTATCCGGATGACAACGGGGACAAGGTCCTGAACAACTTCGGCGTGACCGAGACACAACAAACGGTCGCAAACGGCCAGTATGCCAACTGGGTCAACGATAACATGGACTGGACCCCAAACCCGATGAACACAAACGTTAACCTGATCAAGAACGGGTTGCTAAACCCCTACCTGGCTGGAAACGTCGGTGTCTATAAGTGCCCCGCCGACTCTTACCTGTCCATTGTGCAACGGGCCCAAGGGTGGACTGGTCGCCTCCGCAGTCTCTCCATGAACGCATTCTTCGGCATCTACACATTGCTCAACAGGACTGACCCGACATGGAGTGGCAGGAATCACTTCTTTTCCTCTTACCGCCAGTGGACCAAGCTTTCTCAAGTCACCAGACCAGCGGCCTATTGGGTGGTCATTGACGAACACCCGGATTCGATTAACGACGGGTATTTCCTCAATAACCCAGGCCTTGTGAGCACCACCGATACCTGGGGTGATGTTCCAGCTTCCTATCACAACGGCGCTTGCGGCATTTCCTTCGCCGATGGGCATTCAGAGATCCACAAATGGATCGGCGCCGGTACCAAGCCGCCGATACTCACCAAATACGTCGGCTGGCCGGCTTTGGGGCCCAACGGACTCACCGATTATCGGTGGCTCCTTGACCGCACCTGTGTACCCTACTGACACTGTTGCCGGCGCGGAATGCGGCGCTCAGGCTGCTTCAGTCTTCCCTTGCGCCTGCGCGTTTCTGGATCGGCTGGTGCGCCACCTCATTCGTAACTTCTTGCAACGTGAACGTGACGCTCCTGCGCTGGCGCTCGTCCACGGGGGCGATGGTCTTTCCCGAGGCACCCCAGTTGAGCGCCCTGGAGTGTGGGTTCTCAGAGGCCTTGTCGCGCCGTTGCGAAGCGAAGGCGGGCCCGATGCACCCTCTTGGAGCGTGGGGTTTCAGCCGCGGCAGCGGCGGCGCAACAGTAGTCCCAACGGCACGATGCCCAGGCTCAGCAGAGCGAATGTGGAGGGTTCGGGAACCACACCCGAAATACTGATATTCTGGAAGAGCGCGCTGCCGGAGTTGGCGGGATTCGCGCTGGCATTCGCAATCTGGAAATAACCTCCGAGCGTGCTGCCGTTGCCTATGCCGTCACCGGTAGCGAACTCCTGGACGGGGCTATTGGTGCCATTGGCCGAAAACACGAGCGCATTCTTGCCGTTTCCGTCGAGGAAATAGGTCATCCCCAGCGTAATCGTATCGCCTGAATTGTAGAGGATGCCGTTGGAATTGTTAAATGAGTAAAACCCGATCCCTCCGAACTGGACGACCTCATGGCCATCCGGATTGACGATGAACTGTATATCGCCGTGGGAGGCAGTGCTAAATAGAAATCCGGCTTCCTTGCGCGGGAGGAGCGGGCTGGCTGTCAACGTCAGCGTCATCAATACGCTGAAGTAGTCATTGTTCTGGAATTGATAGGCGCTCACTCCCGAAGTACTGGAGAATTGCCAAACATCACGGTTGGCGAATCCACTCGCCGCGCTGACTCCCTGCTCATTAAACGAAATGCTCGATGGATAGTTGGTGACGACGGTGAGCGTCGCCCCGGGGACATCGTTGAAAACACGCGGCTGCACGACAGCCGAATTGATACTACTCACCTGGCCATAAAGCCCGCTTGTGGCCGCAAGGCCGATGAGTGCCGCGTAGCATGTGTAGCGCTGCAAGAAACGCATAGTTGTCTCCTTAAGTTGATTGTTGGAACGCTTCATTTTCGGCCCAATATGACGCGCCCCAAAAGAGCGTCAAGCACAAAAATACCCAAAATCTCCCTCCAAATCACGGCGGGATTGTTGCGTCCGGGAAATGTTTCGCAAGACCGGGCAACGCTGAAGAAACGCTAAAGGTAACTGTTTGCGTAGCCGCGCAGATTGAACCCCGATGGGGTAACCGCCGACCTCAGTCGGCGCTGATCTGGCTCCCGCCGCATAGTTGACCCGACTTACGTCGGCGGCTACCAGAACAGTTATCGCTATAGTTTCCGGTCGTAATCGATCCAGATAACTCATGCTGCCACGCAACCATGCGACTGTGCAACGATGTGATAGTCGCGAATGGCGTTTAACCGCGTGTGATGCAGCAGGGGCTGCAGGTGGCTTCGATCCGCTATGCCAGAACGAGTAAATGACAGAACAGGCATGATTCTGTTGGCCCTTATCTTTTGAAATCGTGGTAAACTCCACCACGTGTCGGTTCAAGTATATCCGGCGGAGCAAGGGGGCACATTTTCGTGGTTTTCTGGTTGACATACCTTGATGCTCAATGTATAGAACTGTCATGCTTGCGAAAGATCTTGTCGCCGCGTCCTCGAAGCCGATGGTGCTGTCCATTATTGCGGAGGGCGAGAGTTACGGTTATGAAATCATCCAGAAGGTGCGAGAGCTTTCGGGCGGCAATATCGAGTGGAGCGACGGGATGCTCTACCCGGTGTTGCACCGGCTGGAGCGCAAGGGTCTGATTGCCTCTGAATGGAAGGAAGCCGACACGGGGCGCGAGCGCAAGTACTACTTTCTCACCTCGAAAGGCCGGAAAACCCTTAAAGGTGAGCGGCAGCAATGGCTGAAAGTCCACAACACATTCTGTAAATTATGGAAACTCGAACCCGTTTCGAGCTAGGTACCGTCTGACTGTTTGTAAGTTATTATCCATTAAATGTTTATATATCCAAAGAAGTACGACGTGATCGTGATTGGAGCGGGCCACGCTGGGATTGAAGCAGCTTTGGCCTCCGCGAGGATGGAGTGCCAAACGTTGCTGCTGACCATCAATGCAGATACGGTCGGCCAGATGTCCTGCAATCCAGCGATCGGTGGACTGGCCAAGGGCCATTTGGTGCGTGAGATTGATGCCCTAGGTGGTGAGATGGGTAGGGCCACGGACATGACTGGCCTTCAGTTCCGGATGCTCAACACCAAGAAAGGGCCCGCCGTTTGGGCGCCACGTGCGCAATGCGATAAGAAGGCCTACCAGTTCCGGCTCAAATGGCTTTGCGAACGGGAGCCAAATTTGGATCTCAGGCAAGGGCAGACGTCCAAACTCCTTCACCAGGACCGGGAGGTGTATGGTATTGAGACCACATTAGAGGTTCAGTATCACGCCAAAACTGTTGTGCTCACGACCGGGACTTTCTTGATGGGTCTAATGCACATAGGAACCAACCAGCAATCGGGTGGCAGAGCTGGTGAATCCGCAGCCATGGGACTTTCAGGGTCACTGCGTCACATCGGGTTGGAGCTTGGCCGGCTCAAAACGGGTACACCTCCTCGCCTCTTGCGACGGTCAATTGATTTTTCCAGGATGGAAGTGCAGCCGGGAGACGAGCCGGTGCCTTACTTTACGCATTGGAAGGACGATTTGTTCCACGTGGAACACAGCAGACAGGGGGCGGTGGAGTCGTGCAGTGATGGAGTCGTATCTAATGGGAATTTGTTCCACATGGAACATTCTGGAACGGATCACGCATCACGCGATGCTTGCGCTGACGCGTCGTCGAAGCGGCCCTCGCATTACCTTCCCTATCCTCCGGGCTCGATCCTGGCTTGCATCAACGGCCAGTTGCCCTGCCACATAACTTACACAACGCAGGCAACCGCTAATATCATTCGGGCGAATCTGCACAAATCTCCGATGTATTCGGGAGTCATCCAAGGTGTTGGACCCCGCTATTGCCCATCCATTGAGGACAAAATCGTGAAGTTCCCAGAAAAGGAACGGCAGCAAATCTTCCTGGAACCCGAAGGCATCGCCACCGACGAAATCTATGTAAACGGTTTCTCCACTTGTCTGCCATTCGACGTTCAATACGGTTTGGTCAGAACGATCATTGGTTGCGAAGACGCCGAAATCCTCCGGCCGGCTTATGCCGTCGAGTATGACTTCGCCTTCCCGACCCAGTACTTGGCCGGCCAAATCAATGGCACATCTGGCTACGAAGAGGCTGCTGCTCAAGGACTTATGGCTGGAATCAACGCTGCCCGACGAACGCGCGACCTCGTACCGATTGTCCTCGGGCGCGACCAAGCCTACATCGGTGTTTTGATCGATGATCTCATTACCAAGGGAACAGTCGAGCCCTACAGGATGTTCACTTCACGAGCCGAGTATCGCCTGTCTCTACGCCAAGATAACGCCGATTGCCGGCTCTCAAGAATCGGTTATGAAATCGGACTGTTGCCGGAACGTAACTATCGAAAGTTTGAACTGAAACGCAAGGCCATAGAAACCGAGCTGGCTAGATTAGATATAACCCGTTGTGGCTCAGACACTTTAGTTCAACTTCTTCGTCGGCCAGAGGTCAGTTACTGCGACCTGCCGAGTCGTGACGATGCCTTATCGGCAGAAGTGGTCCGGCAGGTCGAGATCGTCGCTAAATATGCTGGCTACATTGACCGTCAACAGGTGGAGATCGAGAAGTTCAGGAGCTTGGAAGACAAGCAGATTCCGAACTCGTTCGATTATGCCAGTGTGCCAAGTTTGCGCAGCGAAGCTCGTCAAAAGCTCGCGAACATTCGGCCGGCGACGCTAGGACAAGCCTCGCGGATATCCGGCGTCTCACCGGCGGACATTGCGATTTTGATGGTCTGGTTGAAGCGCAACACCGCGACCCTTCCTGACCAGTCTCTCCCAAACGGGCTTGATGTGCCCGAAAGCGCTTCGTCCGCTCTTGAGGTGCCATCTTCCTGAGTGCGCGTCTCTTCCGTCTCCTGTGTCCTGGTCGCCAATACCCAGCGTGCCGTGATTTGGCAATGGCATGGTAGGGCGCGTCACTCCGTGCGCGACGCCGCCCGCTTCAAGATTCCGCATTTCGCCAGCCCCGATGACGCGGCGCGCACGGAGTGACGCGCCCTACCGCCACTGCCACCACGCGGAGACGGTTGCTCACTCCGTTGGCGACGGTCGAACTCAGCCACAACTCTTCGCGCGTGGCCTCGCCTTCGCGCTAAATTCGTACAAGTTTCGTTGACGAAGGGGTCACACCTTCGCAAGCTTCCTGCCCTGGACTAGAATGAACGAACCTCAGAGCATAGTCGCCTTCGGCGCGCCCGGCATTGAGCCGCGTTGGACATCCAGCGCCAAGGAGGGCTTGGGCACCGCCTATCATACCAGTTGCCGGGTCTGGTTCACACTGAGCCATGGCATCATCAACGAGATTTACTACCCGCGCATCGATCAGCCCAACACACGGGATTTTCAGTTTCTCATCACCGACGGCGAGACCTTTTGCCACGAGGAGAAGCGTGATCTGGAGCACCGGATCGAATACCCGGAGCGCGATTGCCCTCTCTACCGTCTGACGAATTCCGAGCCCAATGGCCGTTACCGGATCGTCAAGGAGGTGCTTACGGATCCGCATCGGTCGGTGCTGCTGGTCCACACCAGGGTCGAAGCACTCGATAGTTCACTGGACGGGAAATTGCGCCTTTACGCATTGCTGGCCCCGCACATCGCTCGTCACGGCGCGGGTAACTCGGGGTGGTGCTCGGAAAACGGCGCCAGCAAGCTCCTTCATGCCCAGCGTGGCGAGGTCCACTTGATTATGGGATGCAGCGCCGGCTTCTCGCGGCGCTCGGTTGGCTACGTCGGCGCGAGCGACGGCTGGCAGGACTTGATGAGCAACTTCAAAATGGATTGGGAATTCTGTGCAGCAGAGAACGGAAACATCGCGCTGACCGGTGAAATCGATCCCCACATGGGCGAAGGATTTACGGTGGCTATCGCCCTGGGCCAGAGTTACCAGAGCACTGCGGCCAAGCTGCTTCAATCTCTGGCCGAGCCGTTTGATTCGCAGCGGGAAGCCTATGTCCGGCAGTGGCATCGGACAGTGGTCAATCCGGAGCATGATTACAGCCAACATACCTCCGACGGGGGCGGGATCTATCGGCTGAGCCGCTGCGTGTTACTGGCGCATGAAGACAAGGTTTTTCAGGGCGCGCTGGTCGCCTCAATGAGCATTCCATGGGGCGAAACCAAGGGCGACAACGACCTGGGCGGTTATCATTTGGTTTGGACCCGCGACCTGGCCCAGAGCGCAACGGCGCTATTGGCGTCAGGCCAGGTCGGGACGCCATTGCGGGCCTTAATTTGGCTGGCGGTCATTCAGCGGCCAGACGGCAGCTTCCCTCAAAATAGCTGGATCGATGGCACCGCGTATTGGTCTGGGTTGCAGCTCGATGAAGTGGCGGCACCCATCCTGCTGGCGTGGCGTTTGCGCGTCGAGCGCGCCGCCCCGGGCCTGTTTGATCCGTGGGTGATGATTTCCCGAGCGGCGGCCTATCTCATCTTGCAAGGGCCCGTCACTGCACAGGAACGCTGGGAGGAAAACGCCGGCTACTCGCCATCCACGGTGGCTATGGTCATCGGCAGCCTGGTCTGCGCCGCTGAGTTCGCCAACCAGCGCGGCGAGACCAGCGCGGCGGAGATCATATTGGCCTACGCTGACTGGCTGGCGGCGCACCTCGAAGAATGGATGGTGACGACGCAGGGCGAATTGGTCGAAGGCATTGCGCGCCACTACATCCGCATCAATCCGACGGATGCGCAGACGCCCGATCCACACGCGGACCCGAACACGACGATGCTGCAGATTGCCAACGGCGGCGGCCTGCATCCGGCGCGGAACATTGTTGGCGGCGATTTTCTGCACCTGGTGCGGCTTGGCATTCGGGCGGCCAACGATCCCATCGTGCGCGATTCGCTGGCAGTCATCGATCGGGTGCTCAAGCGCGAGCTGCCCCAAGGCCCTTGCTGGCGCCGCTACAATCATGACGGCTACGGCCAAAAAGACGACGGTGCCGCTTTTGACGGCACGGGCGTTGGCCGCGCCTGGCCGATTCTGACCGGCGAGCGCGGCCATTTCGAACTGGCGGTCGGGCGGGATCCGATGCCGTTCATTAGGGCGATGGAGCAGTTCGCCAACGAAGGCGGGATGATCACCGAGCAGCTTTGGGACGCCGCTGACCTGGCCGATGGCAGCATGAAGCAGGGCCGGCCATCCGGAGCGGCGATGCCCTTGTGCTGGTCCCATGCCGAATACGTTTCGCTGGTGCGCAGTCTTCATGATGGCGTCTGCTTCGATCGAGTCGAGCCGGCGTTCCGGCGTTACGTGGCCGAGCCGCTCAAGAGCCGGCACGAAATCTGGAGCCTGCGCCATCCGCTTCGCCGCATCCCGCGCGGAAAAATCTTACGCATCATCCTTGTGGCCGAAGCGACCGTCATGTGGTCAACCGACCAATGGGCCACCACCAACAAGTGTGACTTGACGAATAACCGCGCGCTCAATTTATGGTTCGGAGACTTGCCAAGCGAGCAGTGGGCTGGGGGTTCGGTGATCGATTTTACCCTGTTCTGGAAAGATGATCAGCGCTGGGAGGGCAGGAACTGGAAAGTCAGCGTCGAATAACTGCGCACAAAGGAAAGAGTGGTCGCTGTTTACCGAGTACCGCGACAAATAAGTTTCGTTACGTCGTGCAGAGCAAAGGTAGGGCGCGTCACTCCGTGCGCGCCGCGGTCCGCAGACAGCTTTCCGAACGGCGCGCACGGAGTGACGCGCCCTACCACGTCTCGAAATTTGTTTGTCACAGTACTAGGTCATGACCACTACGACCCGGTGGAGCAACGCGTTTCTTGACAGGCGATGCACGCAGCCAGGGGCGGTCTCTGGGACTGGGACTTGCGCGCCAACCTGGCAACCTATTCGGCTGAATGGAAACGTCAGCTGGGACATTATCAGGATGAAATTTTCTGAGGAAAGCAAGCTGCGGCGGACGGGAATCAATGCGCTGGGAAACCTCCCGTGGGGCAGCCATTTCTGTCATTTCTATGAGACCAAGCAGGACCTGCTCGATATCCTGGTTCCGTATTTCAAAGCTGGATTGGAAGATAATGAATTTTGTCTGTGGGTCATCTCGGAGCCGCTCAGAGCGACAGAAGCCACGAAGGCCCTACGAGAAGCGGTTCCTGATCTCGAGCGGCACCTGGCTCGGCGCAGTATCGAAATCTTTATCATTTCCCAACCACTGACTGACACCGAAGCCACAGCGGCGCTGCGAGAAGCGGTTCCTGAACTCGAGCGATACGTGGCCGCGCACAGCATCGAAATCGTGCCTCATAATCAATGGTACCTTGATGGCGGCACTTTCGACGGCGTGCGGGTCATCAATAGCTGGAAGGTGAAGCTCGAGGAAGCTTTGGCCAGAGGTTATGCCGGAATGCGAGTGCATGGCAACGAAGCGTGGTTGACGGACAAAGATTGGGAGCACTTTTTGGAATACGAACAAAGCTTGAACGACATGCTCGCCCACCAGCGGATGATCGTGCTATGCACCTATCCCCTCGCTTCCAGGCGAGCGGGTGAAATCTTTGATGTCGCGCATGCACATGAGTTTGCCATCGCCAAGAGACACGGGCATTGGGAGATGCTCGAAACACCGGAGCTCAAAAAGACCAAGGCCGAGCTGGCGGCGTTAAAGGAAGAACTCGAAAGCCGGGTCAATCAACGGACAAAAGAACTCGCGGCGGTTAACCAAAAGCTTAAGGAAAGCCAGCGCAAACTGGAGGAAGCGCAGCGCATCGCCCACGTCGGACACTGGGAACGCGATTTGAAAACGGACCTTATTACCTGGTCGGGCGAAACCTACCGCATTTTCGGCCTGCCGCCGGAAGGCAGCCAGATGCATTTCCAGGAGTTTCTGAAACTGGTGCATCCCGACGAGCGCACGAAAATCACTCACTCGGTCGAAGAGGCCCTGAGCAAACTCCGGCATTATTCTGTCGAGTACAGAATTGTGCGCGCTGATGGTGAAGAACGGTTTGTACATAGTGAGGGCGAAGTGGTTCGGGACAACTTTGACCGGCCTCTTCGTGCGTTCGGCACCGTGCAGGACATTACCGAGCGCAAGCAGTCCGAAATTGCCATACGGCAAAGCGAGCGCCAGCTCCGGCTCGCGATTGACACAATTCCCGCCATGGCCTGGACGCTTCAGCCTGACGGCACCCTGGATTTTGTCAATCGGCGCTGGCTGGAATATACGGGCCTTTCTTTGAAGGAGGCAATTGAACAGCCTATGCGAACGATGCATCCCGAAGACGTTCCAAGGGCCTTGGAAAAGTGGGCCAGAGACAGGGCTGCCGGGAGATCATTCGAGGACGAAATGCGTTTGCGCCGCGCAGACGGGGAATATTGCTGGTTCCTGGTGCGCACCGTGCCGCAGTTCGATGAGCAGGGGAATATCCTGAAGTGGTATGGAACAAGCACCGACATCGAAGATCGCAAGCGGGCGGAAGAAGCGTTGCGGGAAACCCAAGCCGTTTTGGCTCATGTAGCGCGAGCAAGCATTATAGGCGAACTGACCGCATCCATCGCGCACGAAGTAAATCAACCACTGGGAGGAATCGTAACCAATGCCGAGGCCGCCCTTCGCTGGCTATCCGATGATTCGCCCAACTTACACGAAGCTCGCGAGGCGCTTCAGAGAATCGTTCGTGACGGCAGTCGTGCGAGCGAGGTTGTCGCCCGAATTCGCTCTCTTCTGCAAAGTGGCAAAACGATCAAGACCCAGTTCGGCCTGGATGAGGTTATTCGAGAAATCGTCGCACTGACCAAAGCTGAGGCCCAGCGGCGCCGAGTATCCGTGCAAACTCGGTTGGGACCAGATCTTCCCCAGGTAACTGCGGACCGCGTCCAGGTGCAGCAGGTCCTGATGAACCTGGTGATGAACTCGCTGGACGCGCTGAGTGGAGTCGCTGACCGACCTCGCATCCTCACTATCCAGGCGGACACAGATTCCCCAAGATCCGTGCGCGTTGCGGTTCAGGATACGGGACCAGGGATTGATCCGCGGCGCATGAAAGACATCTTCGAGCCATTCCACACCACCAAGCCCCATGGTTTGGGTTTGGGATTATCCATCAGCCGCTCGATCATCGAAGCGCATGGCGGGCGGTTATGCGCGATTCCCAATGATGGGCCCGGTGTGACCTTTCAATTCACTCTCCCGGCAAACGACGATTGCGCCACATGAAAATAACTTCACCATCCCTGGTACCCACCGTCTTCGTCGTTGACGATGACCCTTCCATTCGGGAGGCGCTCAGCAGCCTGATCCGGTCTGTTAAGCTGCGCGTGGAAACCTTCTCGTCGGCCCAGGAGTTTCTGCGGCATAACCGGCCAGACGCGCCCGCTTGCCTCGTTCTCGACGTCCGGTTGCCCGGCCTGGACGGTCTCGAGTTACAGCAGCAATTGATCCGCGACGAGGTCCACCTTCCGATTATCTTTATTACCGGGCACGGGGACATTCCGATGAGCGTGCGCGCCATGAAGTCTGGGGCAGTGGAATTCCTGACCAAGCCATTTCGCGAGGGGGATTTGCTGTGCGCGATTGAACAAGCCATTGAACGCGACCGCGAAGCCAAGGCGCAAAGGAAAGAAATGGGGGAGTTGCTCGCGCGTTACGATTCGCTGACGCCCCGCGAGCAGGAAGTGATGGGATCGGTCGTAAAGGGCTTGATCAATAAGCAAATCGCCGCTGAACTGGGGACGGCTGAAATCACGGTCAAGATTCAGCGCGGCAGGGTGATGAAAAAAATGAAAGCCAATTCTCTCCCGAGCCTCGTCCGCATGGCCGGGAAGCTTGGAATCGAGCTGGCCGTGGAAAGTTTCAGTTTGACACCCGGCCGCACAAATGCCGGATCGGCCACTTAAAATTCCCAGCACGTTTCACGTTTTACGTTTAGTTAGCCCTCGCGTCACGTTCCATCTCCCGCAAGAATTCAGTCTATCGGTGGCGGCGTTCCCGGACCGCTGAATGCCACCAATGAGAAAGATGAACGCAGGATGACTCGCAGATCTTGTCCGCATGTCCGAAAAGCTCAGGAGGCAGAGCGTGGCGTAGTGAGAGATCCTGCTCGATAATTGCAACCGCAGACGCTTTTGGTTTTAGGAGAATTGCCGTTGCGCTTCTCTGCGGCGATCGCAAATCATACCAACGTATAATAGACAGGAGTGTGACAAGAGGCACGCTTATAGGAGGCGGAACTCGTGCCCGATTGATTAGGAGTTCCATGATGTAAACACTGCTGAGTCCAAGAAGACGCAAGGCGAGTCATTCAAAAGTGTGTTTCGAAGGCAAATTTCCTGATGGCGATGCTGAACGTGAGGTATTGCAGCGCTTATGAGTAAAACGGAAAACCGGGAGACTGTTAGCGTCCTTCACCTCGAAGACAACTGCTTTGATAGGGAACTGGTAGCCCGTGCATTGCTCAGAGACCAACTGTATTGCGAGTTTGTATATGCGGCTACTGCGGCTGAGTTCAGAGAGGCGTTGGATCATTCTAAATTCGATTTGATCCTTTCTGATTTTACGCTGCCGTCCTTTAGTGGGACCGCAGCGCTCACCCTGGCCAAAGCGGCGCAGCCGGAGGTTCCCTTCCTTTTTGTTTCCGGCACGATTGGGGAAGAGCGCGCCGTGGAGACCCTCAAATCAGGCGCCAGGGACTACGTCCCTAAAGACCACTTGGGGCGCCTGAGCGGGGCGATTAGACGCGCGTTGCAGGAAGCCCAGCAGATCGCAGAACGCGAGCAGGCGGAAGAGGCGTTGAAGGGGGCACAACAGGCCCTGGCATTGTTCCGGTCCTTGATAGATCAAACCAACGACGCTATCGAGGTCATTGATCCGGAGACGGGGCGCTTCCTTGACGTCAACGAGAAGGCCTGCGTGGCGCATGGCTACACGCGTGAAGAGTACCTGGCCCTCACGCTCCCCGAGATGGTCCCCTCACTCGCTGGCCGGTCCTGGCAGGAAATCAAGGACCGGCTCCGGCGCTTCGGTTCCCAGCTCATCGAGAGCCAGCACCGGCGCAAAGACGGCTCTCTTTTTCCTGTCGAGGTCAGCGTCACCTACATTCATCTGGAGCGCGATTATATGGTGGCGGTGGTTCGCGACACAACCGAGCGCAAGAAGGCGGAGGAGGCGCTCCGGGCCAGCGAGGAGCGCTTCCGCGAACTGGCGGAGACCATTCAGGAAGTGTTTTGGGTCACCGAGCCGGCGAAGAATCGGGTGCTTTACGTCAGCCCTGCTTACGAAAGGATGTGGGGACGCACCTGCCAGAGCCTCTATGCTGAGCCCAGCTCCTGGCTGGAGGCAATCCATCCCGACGACCGCCAGCGCATTCTGGGCTCGGCCACCACTCAACAGGCCTCCGGTGCCTACGACGAGGAATTCCGAATCGTTCGGCCCGATGGCCAGGTGCGCTGGATTCGTGACCGCGCTTTTCCTGTGCGTAATGCCAGCGGTGAGGTCCAGCGCATAGTAGGTCTGGCCAGGGATGTTACCGAGCGCCGCCAGTTGGAGGAACAGTTGCGCCAGTCCCAAAAGATGGAAGCCATCGGCCAACTTGCCGGCGGCGTCGCGCACGATTTCAACAATGTTCTCGCCGCCATCATGATGCAGGCCGAATTGGCTGGAATGGAGGAGAAGGTACCGAAAACAGTCCAGGAAGGTCTGCTGCAAATCCGCATTTACGCTGAGCGCGCCGCGAATCTCACCCGCCAGTTGCTCCTCTTCAGCCGCCGCCAGGTGATGCAACCGAGAGAACTGAATCTGAACGAAATCGTTTTCAGCCTTGCTAAAATGCTCCAGCGCATTATTGGTGAAGACGTACGCTTGCAATTGCGCTTGCACCCCGCTCCTTTAGTAACCCGCGCCGATGCGGGGATGCTCGATCAGGTAATACTCAATCTTGCTGTCAACGCGCGCGATGCCATGGCGGAAGGCGGGCATCTGCTGATCGAAACTGCGGAAAAGAGCGTGGATGAAGCGTTCGCGCGCCTCAATCCGGACGCAGCGCCCGGGCGATATGTTTGGTTAAGTGTGAGCGACAACGGCAGCGGCATGTCGCCCGAAGTTCTGCCGCGCATTTTCGAGCCGTTCTTCACCACTAAAGAACCCGGCAAGGGCACGGGCCTGGGTCTGGCCACGGTTTATGGCATTGTGAAACAGCATCGCGGCTGGATCGAGGTTTGCAGCCAGCCCCAGCAGGGCGCAACATTTCAGATCTTCCTGCCCGCCATTGACGCAAGTTCTACCCCAGACGCCACCAAAGCTCCTCGGACCAAACCGCGTGGCGGAACGGAAACGATCCTTCTCGTCGAAGACGAACGCTCCGTGCGAATGATAACGCGGGCGCTGCTGGAACAATACGGCTACCGCGTGCTGGAGGCTTCCAATGGTGTGGAGGCGCTTGGAGTTTGGGAGGAACATCGCGGTTCGGTAGCGTTGCTGGTGACCGATCTCGTAATGCCCGCAGGTGTGAGCGGCCAACAGCTCGCTGGCCGGTTAAAGGAGCACAATCCTCGCCTCAACGTTATCTTCACCAGCGGGTACAGCGCCGAAATCGCCGGACGGCAACTCCAGTTGCGCAGCGGCGAAAATTTCCTTCAAAAGCCCTTCCCGCCGGATGAACTGCTCGAACTCATCCGCCGCGGTCTGGACGAGGGCAAGGATTAGGCGAAGGAAGCGATCCGAGTGAATGCCATCGACAACGAACTTGCCTCCTCTGGGCCGAAACAATTGCCGAGTGCGCCGAACCCTGAATATTCTCCAGGACGGGCGGGCCACAATTGCCAGCAACACACCAAGCCGGTGAGTGGATGATTGCAGCGCCGTTTCCAGCATTGGAATCTCCGCGCCCGTTGTCGCAACGATCAGCCTGAGCGTATGCGTAACCGTCAACTGCGGCCCTATAAGTGCCAGAGCTGGCCAGTACCGACCGCGGGGTAGCCGGTTTTCGGATTGTATTGCCACGGGTCGGAGTCCCCCTGGACCGGGACTGAAGCGCAGCCGCTTAGCAGGACAAGCGCCATAATGGTGAGGAGAGCCACGAGGCCTGCCTGCAGTGTTCTGGAACCATTTGACCTGAGTAACTGCGCCCGTTCGCGGTTCAGTTCAGATCGTTTCAGTCTTTCTCTATCGTTCATGCTATTTTCTTTCATAGGTTATTAGCTCCTAGATTTCTGAACCGTCACCCCGTAGTTCCGCACGTCCGCAGGCAATTGCGCTTCTGCCTGCGAATAGCGCAACTGAGTCAGCATGTAGTCAACGTTCGGATCGGTATTTACATCGAAATTGACGTACAAGCGCATCAACCCGTTGTTGGCGTTGAGCGAATACATGTAGTTCATGTTATCCACACCGCTCAACTGCTGCTCGATGGGAGTGGCGACCGATTGCTCGATGGTCTTCGCGTCCGCGCCAACGTAATGCGCCTCAACAAAGATTTCCGGCGGAATGATTTTTGGAAATTGCGCGATCGGGAGGGTGAACAACGTGACCAGGCCGACAATCACGGTGATGATGGAGATCACCATCGCAACGATGGGACGATTGATGAAGAATTTGGACATGGCATTATATACTTTTCCAATTCGATCACTGCTTACACAGTTCTCGTGCCAACCGGCTTGAATCGTCTTAACCCGTTTATTTGCAACTGCATGGGTATTTCGATTGGGATTCTTGATCTGGACGGAATTCTGAACGTGCGAAAATTCGACCCATCCTTGGTTGAAAACCTGGCTCGCTTCGGATCAGGAGAACGTGCTGGCCGACGGGGAAGTCCAACGAACTCCAACGATGGTCCGGGTCAAAGGGCTTGAAATGGGGGAGAAAGCGTGCGAAAGTCGCACTATGAGCGCAACAGCTATTCGTGAGAAAAGGCAGACCACACTGCCCGCAGACGTATCCGAGGCTGCCGGCCTGGAGCTAGGTGACCAGGTGGACTGGCGTTTTGAGGATGGCGAAATCCGCGGACGCAAACTTGTCCACCAACCAGAGCCAAAGCGGATCGTTCGCAAGCTAATCATGCGGGATGGCGAACTTGTAATGGACACGACCGGCCTGACCATTGATGAGGACGACATCGCCACCGCGGTGCGCGAGGAGAGGGACCGGCATTGAGCACCTATTGGGACACGTCCGCCATCATTAACGCGGTCGTATCACCAAAGGTTTCCGGTCGATTGAGCACGGGAGAGCACTACACCCGGCTGCATTCTTCTTCTGAGTTCTTTGCCATCATGACCACGCGTGGCATCCAGGCGAAAGATCAGGACGGTAGCCTTAATAGGGTTGTGCTATCGCAAACAAGTGTCGCGACCTGGCTCCGCAAATTCTCGGGCCGGGTCAAGCTGATGGAATTGAACCTTGAAGAGACGCTTACTGCGTTTGATGAGGCCGCCGCCAAGAGCGTCCAGGGCGGCAAGGTTTATGACTTTGGCCACGCGCTCGCTGCTGACAAGGCCGGCAGCGCTCAATTGCTCACGCGGAACACCAAGCACTTCGACGGCCTGACGCAAAACGCCAAAGTCGAATGGCCCTAGCCCCGGTTAGGATGGCGGGTGCAAAGAGATTTTAGCCCATAGCAGATACCCGGCCAGCACACTGATGATCATTAGGGCAACGATGAGCAGCCACATTACAACCTCCCCCCGCTTTAGGTTTCTAGCTGTCATGTGACTCGTCAGCCGTGCCCACGCCGGCGGCTGGATTTTGGTTTTTCTCGACCGGCGAAGGTTCCCGCCGCGAACTGGAAAAGCTCTTGGAAGACCGATCGCAACTGGTCACGAAGGTTTGCGCCCTTCTTTATAAAGCCGTCCGCACCCGCAGCCTTCGCCAGCGCCTCGGCGCTCGGCGTGTCGTCCGAAGTAACGATGACGATGAGCGGGGGATTTTCGGACTGCTTTATGCGCCGAGTGGCCTCCAGGCCATTGAGGTGCGGCATGCGATAGTCCATCAGCACCAATTCGGGCTCCATGGTGAGGGCCTGGCGGACTGCCTGGCAGCCGTCGGTCGCCGTGCCGATGAGCGCAAAGTTGCCCTCGAGCGCCAGGATTTGAGCGAGGGCTTTCAGCATAAAAGGAGAATCGTCGGCAATTAAGGTCCGCACGGCGCTGATGCTGTGGATGTCAGTGTGGGCAGCTTTCATTTTTCAACTGAGGCAATCGGTCGTTTCTGAACATCGGCGTTGTCATGGATTCGAGTTGCACGGTCGTGTTCAGGGTGTGTCTCGAGTTCATTCCAGTTCATGGACCTGGCTGGCTGATATGGGCCGGGCATTGCGAATCACGAATCTTGAGAGGTTCGCCGGAAGGCCTGGAACAGGTGTGAATTCCATGCACTTAATACTTCGCATGGGTATGACGAGCACCCGGTCAGGCAAGTGAATCTGGATTTGCTTGCGAACCAAATGGTTTTCCAATCTGGGGGCGGACGCGGACGTTATGGGGTCAATTTCCTGCGCCTCGAATCCAAAGCACTGCGTCGTCCCATCGGTGAAGTGAATGGTGACTGTCGAAGGAACAGTCTTGTGCAGGGTCAATGTACCTTCTTCTTGTAGGTCGGATTGCATAATTTGCCTCATTCGATGTGTGGCAACCGCGCCGTCTGACCGGCGGAGCGAATGCCACGAGTTGCGTTTTAGTAAGGCGGCCAGCGACACTCCCTGGTTGAAATGGGATCAGACCCGCTGGAAACGGAATGAATGTCTTCAAATCGGAGATCAGATTCCAAAGTTGTAAGCGAGGACTGGGGGTCGCTAATTTGCTCCTGTTGAAACCGCTCTCGAACCGCTGTGATCATCTCGTCAAACAGACAAGGAGAGACGAGTAATGGCTGGGAAGTGGCCCACGCCAGTTCCGCCGCCTGATTGGCGGCCCCGCACAGTCGCTTGAACAATCCGATTTCGGGCGTTTCTTCCAGGGCAGCGCGGAGCAGTTTCCGTTTGAGTTGATGCAGTTGCGAGTGCGTCCGGCTGCTCGGACGCGCCGCTCCGAAAGTCGAGAACGGCCTCGATTCAATGGGGGCGGGCGCCGACTCCAGAAACGAGCGGAAGAACAGCAGCTCGCGGCAGGAAGGTTGTGTCATGCCGTTCATAATGATCGTTGCTTGTCGCCTCCATATCGCGGAAGAATGGCCTCCAACATGGATGTGTTCGGTTGAGCGCGCTCGTGGATTGCTTCGAGCGAGTAGTCGAGTTCCTCCTCGGGCAGTTCGACCACTTCCGAAAAGAAACGCACGCCGGTATGACGCGCAATTTCTCTCAAGCAGCCGTAGGCCGGACAGAGTTCCTCGTTCATTTTTAGAATGCCGTGGAGTTGCGCCACGAGCGCGCCGTCGGCAGCGTGAATTGCGCCAGTGCACCTGTGGAGGCAACTCTTGACGGGCTGCGGCAACGTTTTATCGCCATTGACGGCGACAATGAGCAAGGCGGCACGTTCGGCTGCAATGGCAGCCGCCCGCGTCAGGGGCGGGAGAAGTTCCAACGCGGACAAACTCCAGACGCCGAGGTTCAGTTTGCGGTCCGGAGCGAGCTGTTGTCCGAGGCGGTCGCAGAGCTCCTTCGCGCGTTTGCCGGAGCGAACGCTGTCGTAAACAATTAACACGTCCGAGTTGCTTGTGTGTGTCTCACTGTTCATAGGTTTTATCGCTTTGCGTCCGGCGGAGAGATCACGGCCGTCGCACGGGATGATCGATCCATGTCCCAGCCACCGCCCAAAGCCTTGTAAAGTTGGACGATCGATGGGCTTTGATTTGGGCTTGGTAATCCGCATCCTTTGTTGGGTAATACGCCTTCGATCCCTTCGTTCGGTCGGCGGGAAGTGAAGAACGGTCGACTTTTTTTAACCACAACTGAAGTTCCTCCTTCGTCGGATTCGTGCAGTAAACAGGAGATCCGGGTTGTTGCCGCCACGATTCAGCGATTGTTCCGGCGTCAACGAAATCGAATCCGATTCGATCAATGAGTTGAGCGACGATTTCTTTTGCCTTGGTATTGTCTCCAGAAATTGGAAGAGCGACACGATCTCTACTTCCAGCGGGACGTCCCGCCGCCATCAAAGCCTTTGAGGGAATCGTGTTGAGGACTTTGACCACGGGCCGCCCAATCTGCCTCTCAACCCACACACTTTCCGTGAGGCCATTTTCTATTTCATCGATACGGCCGTCGCGAAAGGGATA
>WNGQ01001091.1_pt1 | contig 69702 bp, 70 predicted proteins | sample 5407661 | NCBI WGS metagenome assembly WNGQ01 (sample SAMN13153382, study PRJNA577476) | soil metagenome | isolation source: 60 cm soil or saprolite under Garry oak tree replicate 2 | place: USA:California | collected 2016-06-15
TTGTTTTGCGGCGGTGGACTACTTTGAGCAGCGGGCGTTGCCGTTTGTGGTGGCGGTCAACTGTTTCAATGGGTTGTTGGCGCATGCGGTGGAGGATGTGCGGGATGCGCTGGCGATCAACGAGGACACGCCGATCTTGCTGTGTGATGCGCGGACGCGGGAGTCGGCCAAGGCCACCCTGATCGAGTTGGTCCAGCACGCCCTCGCCCGCGCCTCCGCCACCCTCCGGACGCGCGGTGTCAGCGCCGGAACAGCTCCATAAACCGTCAAGTCGGCAATTAGCGACGAAAGCGGATAGGCACGCACGCCTCTACGGGCTAAACTCGGGCCCGAGGAGGCCGAGCCTATGCCCTCACCCCAGGTTGAAACGGGCATCGCCCCAAGGTCGGCTGAGGCCGCGAGAATCCTGCTCATCGACGATGAGCAGCGGGTCCTCCGTTTTGTCTCACGCGGCCTGCGGGCCGAAGGCTATGCCGTTGACGCCACCGACAACGGCAGCGATGGTCTGCGCATGGCACTCGGCGGCACCTACGACCTGATCATCCTGGACCTGCTCATGCCTGGCCTCGACGGCACCGTGGTGCTGCAGCGGATCGTCCAGCGCCTGCCGAACCAGCCAGTGATGATCCTGTCCTGCCTCAGCTCGACCGCCACCAAGGTGCGCTGCTTCGAGACGGGCGCCGGCGACTACCTGGCCAAGCCGTTCTCGCTCGACGAGCTGCTGGCCCGGGTGCGGGCCCACCTGCGGGTCGCCGCCAGGCTCACGCAGACGACCCTGGTGGCGGGACGCCTGCGCCTCGACCTGGTGCGCCGGGAGGCCGACAGCGGCCACGGGCCGGTCCCCCTCGCCGAGCGCGAGTTCCTGCTGCTGCGCGAGCTGATGCGGCACGCCGGCACGACCATCTCCAAGGAGCGGCTGCTCTCCTCGGTATGGCAGTACCACTTCGACCCAGGATCCAACGTGGTCGACGTCTACGTCGGCCGGCTGCGCGCCAAGCTCGGCGCTGAGTCGATCCGGACCGTGCGGGGAAAGGGTTACCAAATCGATGGGATCGATTGAGGCTGACGAGGCGGTCATAGCGAGGACGCCCTGGGAGTGGCCGCTGCGGCGCTATTCCTGGGTGGAAATCGCCTGGGTAGTGTTCGCGCTCGCCAACCTGGTCGCCATGCAGGCGCTCCCCTACTGGGAGACAGTCCCCTTCCACTTCATCTGGGTCAGCCTGACGATCGTGTACGGCTACCGGGTGTGGGCCGCGCACACCACCCGCTGGGTGCTGGTGGCCGTGGTGGTGGGCACCGGCGTGATCCTGTGGACGCAGGTCAACCGTGGCGTGCGCGGGCCTGACGAGCTGACCGAGGTGCCGCTGATGGGCGCCATGTTCCTCGCCATGGTCTGGCACGCGCAGCGCCGGCTGGTCGCCATGGACGGGCTCAGCCACCTCTCCGAGGAGAACCTGCGCCTGCTGCAGCGCGAGCGCCAGTTCATCCAGGACGCTTCGCACGAGCTGCGCACCCCCATCACCATCGCCCTCGGTCACGCCGAGCTGCTAACCCGCGGCAGCCAGGACCTGGAGCACGCCGAGGACGCCCGCATCGTGGTGGACGAGCTGTTGCGCCTGCGGCGCCTCGCCGACCGGCTGCTGCTGCTGGCGGCCTCGGCCGACCCGGACTTCCTCTCCAAGGTCCCGGTAGAGCTGGGACCGCTGCTGACCAGCGTCCGCAGCCGCTGGGCGCCGGCCGACCGCCGCTGGAGGGTCGAGAACGGCACCATCGACACCGTGCTCGCCGACCCGGACCGCCTCGGCACCGCCCTGGACGCCCTGGTCGAGAACGCCATCAAGCGCACCAGGCAGGGCGACGAGATCCGGCTGGCGGTGCTCGGCGAGGCCGACCAGGTGGCCATCACGGTGGCCGACACCGGCCAGGGCATGGCCCCGGACCAGCTGGAGCGCATCTTCGACCGCTTCGCCCGGCTCGATGAGGGCCGCAGCCGCGACAACGGCGGGGTTGGCCTGGGTCTCCCGATCGCCAGGGCCATCGCCGAGGCGCACGGCGGCTCCATCCGGGTCCACAGCGCCCTGGGCAAGGGCAGCGTCTTCGAGATCGTGCTCCCCCGCCTGATGCGCGGCGCAGTCTGAGGCTGGGGTTGAGGCCGATGCTCCTCCCACAGTGGCTCACCGCCTGGGGCTTCGACCCGGCTGTGGTGGCGACGCTGCTCGCCAGCGCGGCGCTGTACCTCCGCGCGGTCCGCAGCGCGCGGGCACGCCACCCCGGCCCTACCTCCGGCAGGGACCTGCAGCGGCGGACCTGGTATTTCATGACCGGGCTGGCGGTGCTGTACGTGGCGCTGCAGTCGCCCATCGAGCGCTACGCCGACCAGCGCCTCGCCGTCCACATGACGCAGCACCTGCTGCTCACCATGGTGGCCGCGCCGCTGCTGCTGCTGGGCGCCCCGGTGACGCTGGCGCTGCGGGCCGCCACTCCGGAGCGGCGGCGCCGGCTGCTGTTGCCGCTGCTGCGGAGCGCGGCGCTGCGGCGGCTCTTCTCCCCGCTGCTCGGCTGGAGCCTGTTCACCGTGGTGATGTGGGCCAGCCACTTCTCGCCGCTCTACGACGCGGCGCTGCGTTCGACCACCCTCCACGCCTTGGAGCACCTCGCCTACATGGTCAGCGCGACCCTGTTCTGGGCGCCCCTGCTGGGGGTGGACCCCAACCCGCGGCGCCTGTCCCACCCGGCGCGGCTGCTGTACATGTTCCTGGCCATGCCGCAGATGAGCCTGCTGGGCCTGGCCCTGTGGGGCACCAGCGGGGTCCTCTACCCAACCTACCTGGCCGCGCTCGGACCCAGCGCCGCCCTAGCCGACCAACAGCTCGCCGGTACGATCATGGGTTCGGCGGGCATGCTCTTCCTGGTCCCCGCCATGGCGCTGGTCATGCTCGACTGGCTCCACCAAGAGGAGCGCACCGCCGCCAGAATCGAGGCCCGCGAGGCCCGCGAAATCCGGGAGAGCACCGCATGAAAGACACCTGCCTCCGCTGCGGCAAAGTCGTCCCCTGGGGCCGCGCCATCTGCCGCGACTGCAACCCCGCCGACCTCCCCGCCCCCAGCCCCACCCAATACCACGCCACCGTCTTCCTCGCCGTCATCGCCGCCATTGCCCTCCTGGTCGTAATCGCCGTCCTCCGCGCGTAGCCAGCCAGGTGACGGACGAGAGCGACGGCCTCACGTCGGACTCGGGGACTTCCGGCGCCATCACCACGCCCTGATCACGCACGCGTCGATAATCACACGCCCTCTGGGCCGTAGCCGAGGATCGCTTCGCGCTCGGCCTTGGAGATCGGCTTGCCGAGGATGGTGGCGCGGAACGATACCGAGTCGTCCTGACTGAGTCAGTATATACTTGGCTCACATAAGATATACGAAGGGGCAGCTCCATGGTGAAACGGCTCATCGACATCGAGGACGGCCTCTTGGAGGAAGCACGTCAGGTGCTGGGCACCGGAACGATCAAGGAGACGGTGACCACCGCGTTGGTACAAGCGATCCGGGACAGCCGGCGGCGTGCACACCTGGACGATGAGGCTCTGGAACGCTTCGCAGCCCTAGCCGAGGATCTGGGCAATGAGCAGGTGATGGGCGCCGCGTGGCAGTAACTCCAGCAACCTGGCTGATCGACAAGTCGGTCCTGACTCGTCTTGGCAAGCCTGCGGTCCGCCAAGTCGTTCTTCCTCGCCTTCAGGCGGGCAAGGTCGCTATCGCGGTCGTCACCGAACTGGAAGTGGGCTTCTCGGCTCGATCCGCCGCTGACTACGAGGCCATGCGGCGGACGGCGCTGGACTACCTTGTTCCCGTCTTCGTCACACCGAGGGCTGAACTGCGGGCCCGGGAAGTGCAAATACAACTCATCCAGCGCGGCCAGCATCGTGCCGTCAGAATTCCAGACCTGCTCGTAGCGGCGGTCGCTGAGATCGAGCGACTCTCGATACTCCACTACGACGGCGATTTCGAGATGATAGCAGCCGTCACAGGCCAGCCTGTGGAGTGGGTGGTTCCCCGCGGCAGCGTTGACTAGTGCTTACTCGGCGTGGTGGGCGTGGGTGCGTTGGGTGAGGATGTCGCGGAACCAGCCGGCGGCGGCGGCGAGGAAGAGGGCGGCGCCGAGGATGAGGAGCCAGCGGCTGGCGAGGACGCCGGCGACGAGGCCAGCGCCGGCGAGGGCGAAGACCAGGGGCCAGATGGTGGGGTGAACCTCTGGCTCCTCGAGGGGGAGGGCTGCGCCCTCGCCGGCTGCTTGTTCGCGCTTCCAGGCACGGTCGGCGGCGCTGACTGCGCGGTTGGCGTAGATGCCGAGGTAGGTGAAGCCGCCGGCGGCGATGAGCATCTCCACGCCGCCGATGCGTTCCTTGTAGAGCGTGTTGTAGACCAGGCCGGCGACGAACAGGAAGACGCCGATCCCGAGCGTGACCCGTGCGAAGACCTTCACGTCGACCCGCCTACCCTCCGCTGTTGGTGAGCACGTAGAAGACCACGTAGATGACCAGGCCCAGCACCAGCACGAAGTTCCAGTACACCGAGGCGGCCTGCAACGGCTGGTAGCGGACCAGCGCCAGGCGCCCGCTGATGCCCTGCCAGGCGACCAGACCGAGCAGCACCACCCCGCCGGCCACGTGGGCCAGCCCGAGTCCGGTCATCAGGTAGAACAGCGACGCGAAGATGCCGGCCTTGAGGCCGAAGCCGACGTCGCCGTAGCCGGCCACCAGCAGCGCCACCGTCACCGCCGCCGCGAGCAGGCTGAGCCCGAGCCAGCGGTTGACCGCGCTGGGCTCGCCGCGACGCCCAGCGCGGATAGCGAACTGCAACAGCAGCGCGGACAGCGCCAGCACCACCACCGCCGCGCCCGGCAGCGCGGCGGTCGGCGCCGGGGTGTTGTTCGGCGGCCACACCTTGTTGTTGACGTAGGAAGTCACGTAGGCGCCGAAGAAGGCGGCGAAGAACATCGACTCGGAGGCGACGAACAGCACCATGCCGAGCACGGAACTGGAGGTGCTGGCGACCGCCCGCTCGTCGGAAGTGGGTCGCTCGGGGGCGCCCGCGCCTGGGACTGCGGCTTCAGCACTGCTCACGCTGGCGCTCCCTCCTCGCTCGTGCTGGGACCGGCGGCCGCTGCCGCTGCGACCCGGGCGTCGTATACCGGCCGGGCGGAGCGCACCCGCGGCAGCCGGTCGAAGTTGTAGGCCGGCGGCGGCGAGGTGGTGGCCCACTCCAAGGTATTGCCCTCCCACGGATCGTCCGGCGCGGTGCGCGGCTTGCGCAGGGTGACGATCACGTTGACCAGCAACACCAGCATCGACACGCCGATGATGTAGGAGCCGAGGGTGGCGATGCCGTTGAGCGTGGTCCAGCCACGGTTGGGCGCATAGTCGGCGATACGGCGGGGCATGCCGCGCAGGCCGAGGAGGTGCATGGTGAAGAAGGTCACGTTGAAGCCGATGATCTGCAGCCAGAAGTGCCACTGGCCGAGGCGGCGGTTCAGCATCCGGCCGGTGATCTTCGGGAACCAGTAGTACAGGCCCGCCATCACGCCGAAGACAGTGCCGCCGAACAACACGAAATGGATGTGGGCGACCACCCAGTAGGTGTCGTGGATGGCGAAGTCCATCGCCGGCGAGGCCATCCAGACGCCGTCCAGCCCGCCGATCAGGAACATGGCGATAAAGCCGAGGGCGAACAGCATCGGCGGCTCGAAGCGGATCTTGCCCTTGCGCAGGGTGGCGAGCCAGTTGAAGAACAGCACCCCGGTCGGGATCGAAATCATCTCGGTGGTCACCGAGAAGAACGGCAGCGCCACCTGGCCGGTGGCGAACATGTGGTGCGCCCAGACGCTGAACGACAGCGCGGTGATCAGCAGGAACGACAACACCACGCCGGTGTAGCCGTACAGCGGCCGGCCCGAGAACACCGGCAGGATTTCGCTGATCATTCCCCAGGCGGCCAGGATCAGCATGTAGACCTCGGGATGCCCGAAGAACCAGAAGACGTGCTGCCACAGCAGCACGTCGCCACCCTTGTCGGGGTTGAAGAACACGGTGCCGAGGCGCCGGTCGGCGAACAGCATCAGCAGCCCTGCGGTGATCACCGGCGTGGCCAGCACCACCAGCAATGAGGTCGCCAGCGTGCTCCAGGTGAACACCGGCAGCCGCATCATGGTCATGCCCGGTGCCCGCAGCCGCAGGATGGTGACGATGAAGTTGATCGCGCCGAGGATCGACGCGGTGCCGGCCAGCAGCAGCCCCATGATCCACAGGTCCTCGCCGACGCCCTGCTGCACCGAGATCGGCACGTAGTTGGTCCAGCCCGAGGCCGCCGCGCCGCCCTTGACGAAGAACCCGGACAGGATCGTCAGCGCCGACACCGGCAGCAGCCAGAACGACAGCGCGTTGATGCGCGGGAAGGCCATGTCCAGGGCGCCGATCTGCAGCGGCACGAAGTAGTTCCCGAAGCCCGACAGCACCGGGAAGATGAACAGGAAGATCATCAGCGTGCCGTGCAGGGTGAACACCTGGTTGTAGGCGTGGACCGAGAGAAGCTGCTGGCCGGGCCGGGCCAGCTCGGTGCGCATCAGCAGCGCGAACAGCCCGGCGACCGCGAAGATGGCGAACGAGTTCCAGAAGTACAGAATGCCGATCTTCTTGTGGTCGGTGGTGGTCAGCCAGGCCAGCAGCCGGGAGGCCGGGGAGGGCCGGGGGGCCAGCGCCGGCGGGTGAACCTCGGTGATCGCCATGGGCCGGTCCTCCTATCTGATGATCAGGGTGCCGGACATGGCCGGGCCGTGGATGCTGCATTCGAAGAAGTAGCGTCCGGGCCGCAGCGGCTGCACCTGCTCGCTCGCGGTGCCCGGGGCGATATGCCCGCTCTCGAAGTACTTCACCTTGCCCTTGATCGAGTCGAACACCGCCAGGCTGTGGTCGATGGTGTCCTGGTTGTTGATCGTGAAGGCCAGCGGGGCGTTGGCCGGCATGCCGAGGCAGTCGGTGTTCCAGGAGGTGTTCTTGGCCACCAGCTGGGTCGAGGCCGGGCCGGGCGGGCAGGTCACGTTGAGAGCGGCCTGCTGCTCCTTGTTGATCCAGGCGACGTAGTCGATCCGGGTCATCACCTGGAAGCTGAAGGTCATCTTCGAGTGCCACATCCCGCAGAACTCGGCGCACTGCGCGGGATAGGTGCCGAGCTTGACCGGGGTGAAGTCGAAGTCATTGGGGTGCCCGGGGATGGCGTTGCGCATGAACAGCAGATCCGGCACGAAGAACTCGTGCATCACGTCGCGCGACTGCAGGTGGATGTGGATCGTCTCGTTGATCGGGACCGCCAGGACCGGCGACCGCACCAGCGTCTTGCCGCTCTCGATCAGGCCCTCGTTCACGTAACTGAAGGTCCACTGCCACTGGAAGCCGTCGACGTTGATGGTCACCGAGGGGTTCTTGTCGCGGTGCTGCACGAGGCTCAGCGTCTGCTCCCCGAAGGGGAACAGCATCGCGATGATCACCACCGGGATGGCGAAGAACACCCCCAGCATCTTGCCGCTGCCGGCGTCCTGGGGGGCCGGGGCGTCGTCACGCTTGCGGTAGCGGAAGATGCACCACAGCAGGAACGCCTCGACCCCCACGAACACCGGTGTGGCGAGCAGGACGATCCGCATGTACAGATCGTGGATGTCCTGCGCCTGGGTGCTGACGCCCTCGCGGACGCACCCGCTGAGCAGCAGGGTGCAGAGCAGGGGCGCGAGCAACGCGCCGAACCGGCGGACGCGCATTTGGTCAGCTCACCGTGAACTGGTGGATCATGCCGACGGTGAGGTGGTTCGGGCCGCCCGAGTCCTTGGCGTTGGGGGGCGCGGTGCCACTCTGCCAGCAGGCGATCACGTAGGTGCCCGCAGGCAGGTTGAAGATGCTTACCTTGGTCGCTCCGGTGCCGACGTCGGGGACCTCACCGAAGTGCAGGTAGTTGTCCTCGGACTTGTCCTTGAGCTTCTTGGCGTCGGCGATGATGTCGTCCGAGGTCTTGCCGGAGGGGACGGCGACCAGGACCATCTCGTGGTTCATTGGGTAGGTCTCTTTGTTGGTGAAGTCGACCAGGAAGTTCTGGTTCGCCTTCACCGTGTCCGGGAAGCCGCTGTACTTGAACTTCGCCACCGAGACGTTGATCGCGGGCAGCGAACCGCCGCTGCTCGACTGATTACTATTGTTGGTGGTAGTCGTGTGCCCTTTGGCGCAGCCGCTGAGGCTGATGACCAGCCCAAGCGTGAGGCCGAGCGCTATGGCTCCCACCCGAATCCCGCGTGTCATCGCAGGCTCCTCCATCATTGAGAGGTACGGTTGGCGAAACGCTACGGCGCCGAAGAGCAGAGGTCAGCAACGGTGACAGGACTGTCATTCAGGCGCTGGAGCGTCCCTCGTCAGCGGCGCCAGCGGATGACAGTCCTGTCATGAACTCCCGATCATGAACTCCCGAGGGCGCGCTCAAGAGCGCCCTCGTAGGCGCCGCGCAGCTCGGTCAGGCTGAAGTCGAGCACGGCGGGGATGGTCAGGCGCTCGCCGCCGCTCACGCCGATGCGGCTGACTGGCACGCCCGCCGTGGCGGCGGCCGCCGCCAGCTCGCTGCGGCGGTCAGGGACGGCGCTGACCAGCGCCCGGGAGGCAGACTCGCTGACCAGCAGCACCAGCGGCTTCTCGAAGAGGGGCAGCTCCACGGTGGCCCCGACGCCACGCGCCAGGACTGCCTCGACCAGCGCCATCGCCAGGCCGCCCTCGGAGAGGTCCTGGGCGCTTGCGGCCAGGCGTTGGGTGGCCAGGTCGACCAGCAGCCGCTGCAGGGCCGCCTCGGCCTCCAGGTCCAGCGCGGGCGGCTGGCCCTCCAGCTTGCCGGCGAGACGCTGCCAGGCTGAGCCGCCGAACTCCGCGCGGGTCTCGCCGAGCAGCCAGAGGTCCAGGCCGGCGGCCGGGAAGCCGGTCGCCACCGCCAGAGCCGCGTCCTCCAGCAGACCGAGCACGCCGACCACGGGCGTGGGGTGGATCGGGCGCCCGCCGGACTCGTTGTAGAAGCTCACGTTGCCGCCGGTGACCGGGGTGCCGAGGGCGCGGCAGGCGCTGGCCAGGCCGGCGACGGCAGCGGCGAAGTCGCCCATCACCTCGGGCCGCTCGGGGCTGGCGAAGTTCAGGCAGTTGGTCACGGCGATCGGGGTCGCCCCGGTGCAGGCCACGTTGCGGGCTGCCTCGGCCACGGCCAAGGCGGCGCCGGCGGCCGGGTCGAGGCTGGTGTAGCGGCCGTTGCCGTCGGTGGCCAGGGCGACCGCGCGCCGGCTCCCCGGCACGCGGATCACGGCGGCGCTCGACCCGGGACCGGCCACCGTTCCGTGCCCGACGAAGCGGTCGTACTGCTCGTAGACCCAGCGCTTGGAGGCACAGGTCGGGTCGGCGGCGAGCGCCAGCAGCGCGGTAGCCGGGTCGGCATCGGCGTCCGGCGGCAGCTCGGCGGTGCCGTCGAGGGTGCCGTCGCGCCCGGGGTCGCTGTCGGCCTCCGCACCCTCAACCTGCGTCGCCTTGTTCCGTTCCGCCATGGGGCGCTGGTAGACGGGGCCTTCGTCGGCGAGGCTCCTGGCGGGCACCTCGGCGACCACCTCGCCGCCCGAGCGGACCGTCAGGGTGCCGCCCTCGACCATGGTGCCGATCACGGTGGCGAGCACGCCCCAGCGCCGGCATACCGCCCGCACCTCGTCGAGCTTGCCGGGGTGGACCAGTGCCAGCATGCGCTCCTGCGACTCGGAGATCAGGATCTCCCACGGTTCCATGGACGGCTCGCGCAACGGCGCCGCGTCGAGGTCGACCTCTATGCCCATGCCAGCGCGGGCGGCCACCTCGGACACCGCGCAGGAGATGCCCGCCGCGCCGAGGTCCTGGAGGCCCGCCAGCAGCTCCGCCTCGACCAGCTCCAGGCAGGTCTCGATCAGCAGCTTCTCCTGGAACGGGTCGCCCACCTGGACGTTCGGCCGTTTGGCTTCTTCCCCGGCCTCGAAGCTGGCCGAGGCGAGCACGCTGGCGCCGCCGATGCCGTCGCGGCCGGTCTTGGCGCCGAGCAGCACCGCCAGGTCGCCGGGCTGCTCGGCACGCCCGCGGAGCAGCCGGCTGGCTGGCATCACCCCGAGGGTGAGGGCGTTGACCAGCGGGTTGCCGCCGTAGCAGGGATCGAAGGCGACCTCGCCGCCGACCGTGGCGACGCCGACGCAGTTGCCGTAGTGGCCGATGCCGGCGACCACTCCCGCCAGCAGGCGCCGCTGCAGCGGTTCGGCCAGGTCCCCGAAGCGGAGCGAGTTGAGGCTGGCGAGCGGCCGCGCGCCCATCGCGAGGATGTCGCGGATGATGCCGCCCACCCCGGTGGCGGCCCCCTGGAACGGCTCCACGAACGAGGGGTGGTTGTGGGACTCGATCTTGAAGACCGCCGCGAGGCCGTCGCCGATGTCCACCACGCCGGCGTTCTCACCGGGCCCCTGCAGCACCCGCGGCCCGTCGCTCGGCAGCTGGCGCAGGTGCACCTTGGACGACTTGTAGGAGCAGTGCTCCGACCACATCACCGAGTACATCGCCAGCTCCGCCTGGTTCGGCTCACGGCCAAGCAACGACACGATGCGCTGGTATTCCTCGTCGGTCAGCCCGAGCTGCCGGTGCAGCGGCACGGTGGCCTCAGTGCTGGACACTTGCTCCCCCATCATGCGGTCAAGGTCATGCGGTTACGGCGCCGGTGCCGGTTCGGGTTCGGGCTCAGGTTCGGGCGTGAGCAGGCTCTCGAAGAGGGCGCGGCCACCGGTGGGGCCGAGGAGGGGGTCCACGGCGTGCTCCGGGTGGGGCATCAGGCCGACGACGTTGCCGGCGGGGTTGCGGACTCCGGCGATGTCGGCGAGGGAGCCGTTGGGGTTCTGGCCTGGGGGGTAGGAGAACACCACCTGGCCTTCGCCGGCCAGGCGGGCGGGGTCGTCGTGGACGTAGCGGCCTTCGCCGTGCTTGACCGGGATGGTGAGGCGCTGGCCGCCGTGGCAGCGGGCGGTCCACGGCGTGGCGGTCGAGCGGACCACGACCTCGACCTCGCGGCAGACGAAGCGGAGGCCGAGGTTGCGCAGCAGCGCGCCGGGTAGCAGCCCGGCCTCGCACAGCACCTGGAAGCCGTTGCAGATCCCCAGCACCGGGCCGCCCTCGTTGGCGAAGGCGGCCACCGCACCCATCACCGGCGAGAACCGCGCGATCGCGCCGCAGCGCAGGTAGTCGCCGTAGGAGAAACCACCGGGGATGATCAGCGCGTCCACCCCGCGCAGGTCCGCGTCGCCGTGCCACAGCGCGACCGCCTCGCCACCCATCAGCGCGACGGCGGCACGTGCGTCCCGGTCGTCGCACGACCCCGGAAAGGTGATGACCCCGATCCTCTTCATACGGTCGACACGCTATCAGACCACCCTGGCCACACGGCCATCCCCCACCTGCCGTCGTCGAACCAGCGGTCGCTGACCGCGACGGCGGCGACGGGAACGGGACCAGCGGGATCGACCCAGAGGAAGCAGCCAGTGGCGCCGAAGTGGCCGAAGGCGGCTGCGGAGCGGCGCTCCCCCATCCAGTGGGGGTGCTTGGCGTCGCGCAACTCGAAGCCGAGGCCCCAGTCGCAGGGGTCGAAGCGGCCGACCCCGGGGACCAGCCCGGCCAGCCCCGGGAACTGCACGCTGGTGGCCTCGGCGAACAGCTCGGGGCTGAGCAGCGGGGCGCCCTGGCCGAGCAGGCAGCGGGCCAGCTTGACCAGGTCAGCGAGGGTGCTGGCCGCCCCGGCTGCCGGGTCGGGCTGCTTCCAGTTCCGTGCCAGGAGCTGGGTGGAGGCCATGCCGAGGGGGTCGAGCACGGCGCTCCGCAGCCAGTTCTCGAAGCTGAGGCCGACCGCGTCGGCGACCACCTCGCCGAGCACCCGGAAGCCCGTGTTGGAGTAGATGCGGCGTTTCCCGAGTGGGCGCCGCGAGGTGGCGCCCTCCTCGAACGGCAGCCCGGAGGCGTGGGCGAGCAGGTGGCGGACGGTGGCCCCGTGCTCGTCGCCCGGGATTTTCTGGTCGAGGGCGAGCTGGCCTCGATCGACCGCCGCCAGCGCCGCCATCGTGGTGAGCAGCTTGGTCACCGAGGCGACCTCGAAGGCGGCATCCGGGTCAGTCCCCGGGACCAGCGACAGCTCCACCCGCTCCGGGGTCACCACCGCGGTCCCGCCATGCGCCACCGGCCAGTCGAGCCGCCTCGGCCGTGATGCCGGCTCCGGTACCGGCGCGCTCACCGGTAGCCGGCCTTGCGAAGCTCGGCGAGGGCGTTGGCGTCGCCCTGGGCCAGAAGCAGGCCAGCGTCCACGCAGCCTGGATTCGGGGAGGGCCGCTGGCCGGGCGTGAACAGCCGCTCGCAGGCGTCCAGTTCGGCATGGCGGGCGGCCAGCTCGTCGGCTGCCGTCGGCAGGCGGCCGTCGGCGATGTGGCTGCCCTCATGGATCAGCTCCACCGCGATCGCCTGCGGGGACCTGAGCTGGAAATCGGCGTTGACCAGCACGAGTGGTGACTGGTTCGGCCGCAGCACCGTGGTGGACTCGACGCCGGTGAGCTGGAAGGCGGCGAAGGCCACTTCGGCACCCGCATGGTCGAGTCCCAGCCTGGCTCGCTCGATCGGCGCGGTCGAGCGCAGCGCGCAGGTGTCCTCGGCGGCGGCCTCCAGCAGCGCGACCTGGTCCGCGGTGCCGGCCAGGGTGACGCTCGCGAGCCGCGGGCAGCCGGCGTGGCGGCGCACGTCAGCCCCGGCAGCGCCCGTGAGCGCCGGGACCCGGTAGTTGCCCACGGTGTGGGTCAGATCGCCACTGGGCGGCGGGCGGCGGGCGCCGAGCGGCACCGACGCCTGCCCGCTGCCGTGGAGCAGCCCGGCCACGACCACCACCAAGGCCACCGTGGTCAGCAGCGCTGCGGCCCACAGCCACCAGGGCAGGCGGGGCCAGGGGCGGGCCTTGAGCGCGGCGACGTCGGTGGGGGTGAGCGGCCGGGGCCGCAGGCGGGAGCGGCGAAACTTTGGCACGAGCTGGCGTTCCACAGGGAGAGGGGCGGGGGCGGAGGTCAGGACGGCAGGACCCTGACGGAGAACTCCTCGATGACCGGGTTGGCGAGGAGTGCCTCGGCCATGCGGCGGGCGGTCAGCTCGCCGTCGTCGCCGTCGGCGACGGTCAGCTCGACGTGCTTGCCGATGCGGATGTCACTGACGCCCTCGAAGCCAAGCTCGGGGAGGGCACGTTCCACCGCCTGGCCCTGAGGGTCCAGAATCTCGCGTTTCAGCATCACATCGACGGCAATTCTCGGCACCGCTTCACCCCTCCCAAGTCGGTACCGAAGGCTATCATTAGGTCCCGCCGCTACGCCGGTGGGACCTTCCGTAACATTTTCTCTATTTATCCGTTCTTATCGCTTTTCAATCTGCTTCAGGACGCTATGCTCCATCAGGAACCGCGGCGGTTCCTGGCTCACGGACCGGGGGCTTGGGAGGATGATCGATCGATGGCGGACCCCATGCTCGTTCGGCGGCTGGCAGTCGATCTGCGGAACCTCTCGAACAAGACCCTTGAGCTGCGCGGCGCGGTCGAGGACTACCGCCATGACATGGTCCGCTGCGCCGACGACGAAGTGTTCGACGACGCCGAATTGGGTGCCCTCCAGCGCCAGATCCAGGAACTCTGGAGCACGATGGACCGGGCCGAGGCCGAGCTGCGCAAGGCCTCACGGAAATTGTCTCCCCTGCTCTGGCTTGAGTAGGAACGCCATGGGTGTCGCCTTACGCGATCGTTAGGCACCGTCCTCCATCCTGATCGCGCCGGTCCCGCCGGCGGGCGGTCTATCGACCCCGACCGGCGCCGCCCGCGGGACCGGTCCAACGTGCTTGCGGAGTAGTTGCGAAGGTGGAGGTATTGCGGCGGATGCGTGTGCTGGTGGTCGAGGACGAAGCGGTACTGGCAGCAGCGATCAGCCGGGGGCTGCGCCGGGAGGGACTGGCCGTCGACGAGTCCGCCGACGGAGCGGACGCCCTCGACAAGCTGGCGGTCAACCGGTACGACCTGGTTGTCCTCGACCGTGACCTGCCGAAGATCCACGGCGACGAGGTCTGCCGCCAGCTCGTCGAACCGAACGGGTCCGGGGTGGTCGCGGACGGAGGCCACCGGCCGCTGATCCTGATGCTGACCGCCTCTGGCACGGTGGAAGACCGGGTTGACGGGCTCAACCTGGGCGCCGACGACTACCTCGGCAAGCCCTTCGCCTTCGCTGAGCTGGTGGCGCGGGTCCACGCGCTCGGCCGGCGCAGCGGCGACGCGCTCCCGCCGGTGCTGGAACGCAAGGGCGTCCGTCTCGACCCGGCCCGGTATGAGGCCACCCGCGACGGCCACTTCCTGCACCTGACCCGCAAGGAGTTCGGCGTCCTGCAGGTCCTGCTCGCCGCCGCCGGCGCCGTGGTGAGCGCCGAGGACCTGCTGGAACGGGTCTGGGACGAGCACGCCGACCCGTTCACCAACACCGTGCGGGTGACGCTCATGAACCTGCGCCGCAAGCTCGGCCGCCCGCCCCTGATCGAGACGGTGATCGGCTCGGGATACCGGTTGTGAGCAGGCCATGAGCATCCGGCTGCGCCTCACCCTGCTGTACGGGGCGCTGTTCCTGTTTGCGGGAGTCGGGCTGCTCGCGCTGACGTTCACGCTGGCGCGCGGCAGCGTGGCCGTGCGGACCACGGTCGCCGTCGGGGGGAGCCAGGCAGGCCAGACCCAGACGGTCACGGTGATGCCGTTCGCCGCTTCTGAGGCGCAGGGACCGGCTGTGATCGCTGGCAGCGAACCGCTGGACAAAGGCGTCATCAACCGGGCGCGATCTGACGCCTACCAGAAGCTGCTGATCACGTCCGGGTTCGCGCTCGCCGGCATGGCGGTCGTCTCGGTCGGGCTTGGCTGGGCCATGGCCGGGCGGGTGCTGCGCCCGCTGCACCAGATCACCGCCGCCGCCAAGCGCCTTTCCGACCAGACCCTGCACGAGCGCATCGGCCTGCGCGGCCCTTCCGACGAGCTGAAGGAGCTGGCCGACACCTTCGACGCCATGCTCGGGCGCCTTGACGCCGCCTTCGACACCCAGCGCCGCTTTGTCGCCAACGCTTCCCACGAGCTGCGCACCCCGCTGGCGATCGTCCGGACCGAGGTGGACGTCACTTTGGCCGACCCGGACGCGAGCGCGGCCGAGCTGCGCGTCATGGGCGAGCGGGTGCGCGACGCCACCGACCGCAGCGAGCGCCTGATCGCCGGCCTGCTGACGCTGGCCCGCAGCGAGCGCCGTCTCAGCAAGCGCGAGCCGGTCGACCTGGGCGAGGCCGCAGCCGAGGCGCTCGCCCAGAACCGGGAGGAGATCGAGCGGCTCGGCCTGCGGGTCAGCCAGGTGCTCGGTGCGGCCCCAATGTACGGCGACCACGCCCTGCTGGAGCGCATGGTCGCCAACCTGATCGAGAACGCGGTGCGCCACAACCACCAGGGCGGCCACATCGAGGTGGACAGTGGCCGCCTGGGCAGCGGCTTCGCCGGCCTCCCACGGACGGCATCGTCGTACCCGCCTGCGTGGAAGGCCGGCGACCGCATGGCCAACCGGGCGCAGGTCCAGATCCGAGTGTCGAACAGCGGCCCGGTACTCACCGAGGCGCAGGCCTCGTCGCTGTTCGAGCCGTTCCGGCGCCTGACCGAGCGCACCGGCTCGGACCGGGGCACCGGCCTCGGCCTGTCGATCGTGCGCGCGGTGGCTGCCGCCCACGGCGGCCACGCCGAGGCCCGCCCGCTCCCCCTCAGCGGCGGCCTGGAGGTGATCGTGACGCTCCCGGCGGACCCGCCGGTCATACCCATGACCACGACCTCGGAAAGCAACGGCACACGGCCCGCGCTACCCAGCCGCCACCAGATCACCAAGACCTGAACCAACGCCACGGCCCGGCCGAGGGGTGGCCGGGCCGTGGCGGGCGTTCGCCCTGCAGGTGTTCACATACTCACACTGTCCGCAGGGCGTCGGTCGGGGACAGGCGGGCAGCGCGCACGGCCGGGTAGAGGCCGGCGACCGCGCCGATCAGCAGGGCGGCGGCGAGGCCGCCGACGACGGCGACCGGTGGAACCTCCACCGCCCAGCCGCGGTTGGCGGCATAGCCCGCAACGATCAGGGCCCCGAAGACGACCCCGGCGACGCCGCCGAGCAGGCTCAGCACCTGTGACTCGGCCAGGAACTGCGCCCACACGTGCCGTTTGGTAGCGCCCAGCGCGCGGCGCAGGCCGATCTCGGAACGGCGCTCCAGCACCGCGATCACCATCACGTTGGCGATACCAACCCCGCCGACCAGTAGCGCGACCGCGCCGAGGCCGAGGAACAGGGTGGTAAAGGCGCCCTTGGCCGCGATCCGCGCCGCCAGCGCGTCGGACGGGCGGCTCACGTTGACCTCGCTGGGGTTCTGCGGGTTGGCGGTGGCGCCCAGCACGCTCTCCACGGCGCCGACGCTGTCCGGGTTGGCGCGCAGGTAAACCGTGCTGGGGTGGCCGTCGTGGCCGAGCAGGCTGGCGGCGATCGGGTAGCCGACGAACGCGGCCCGGTCGAGGTCGGGGACCAGCGCGTTCGAGTCGAGGATGCCGATCACCGAGAACCAGTGCCCGGCCTTGCCGCTGATGCCGCCGATCCAGACCTTCACACCGACCTTGTCCACGCCGAGCTGGGCCGCGGTGGCGCTGCCGAGGACCACCGCCGGGTACTTCTGGGTGGCCTTGTCGAGCCAGCGGCCCTGGTGCACGGTCCCCCCGAGGGTGCTGAGCAGGTCGAGGCTGGCCGCCTGCACGGTGAGGCCGCCGCTGTTGGCCGAGTCGATGTGGTTGTTGCGGTAGATGCTGGCCGCGGTCACCCCAGCCGAGGTGACCTGCTGCACCGGGGCGATACGGCGGATCATCCCCGGTGCGGCCAGCGGCAGCTCGGCGGTGTCGCCGCCGAGGGTCTGCCCCGGGGTCACCGTCAGGAGGTTGGTGCCGAGCCGGTCGAGCTGGGCGAGCAGCGCCGCCTTGCTGGACTGCGAGATGCCGAGCACCGCCACCATCGCGGCGATGCCGATAGCGATCCCGAGCGCGGACAGGGTGGCGCGCAGCCGCCGCGTGCGCATGCCCACCCCGCCGAGCCGCAGCAGGTCAGCGGCCCGCAACCGGCTCGGCGTGAGCGCCGCCGTCGTCATACCAACACCTCCTTGGTCATCGTGTCCGCTTCGATCATTCCGTCGCGCAAATGGACCTCCCGGTTCATGGCCGCGGCGACGTCGCGGTCGTGGGTGATCACCACGATGGTGGTGCCTTCCTGGTTCAGTTCGTGGAGCAGGTCGAGGATGGCCAGCCCGGAGGCGGAGTCGAGGTTGCCGGTGGGCTCGTCGGCGAACACCACCGCCGGCCGGGTGACCAGCGCGCGGGCGATCGCCACCCGCTGCCGCTCGCCACCCGACAGCTTGGCCGGCGACTGGTAGAGGCGGTTGCCGAGGCCGACGCGGCGCAGCACCCCGGCGGCGCGGCGGCGCCGCTCGGCCAGCGGCACGCCGCTGTAGAGCAGGCCGCCGGCCACGTTGTCGAGCGCGCTCATGCCCTCCAGCAGGAAGAACTGCTGGAACACGAAGCCGATGCGCCGTGCCCGCAACGCCGCCAGGTCGCGGTCGCGCAGCCGGCTGACGTCGTGGCCCTCGAACCGCACCGTGCCCGAGGTCGGCCGGTCGAGCGTGCCCATGATGTGCAGCAGCGTCGACTTGCCCGACCCGGACGGCCCGATGATCGCGACCAGCTCGCCCTGCCGGATCTCCAAATCGATCCCATGCAGGACCTCCAGCGGGCCGGGGTAGACCTTGCGGACCGCCCTGAATTCCAGGACGGGGCTCGCCAGCAGGGTCATCGACGCACCGTCGCCATTGTTCGCCGCCCCTGCCGCGCTCACCCTGCCACTCATTGGGACACCACTACGCGGTCGCCAGCGTGCAGGCCGCTTCCGGTGACCTCCACGTTGCCGTCGGCCGAGTAGAGGCCGGTGGTCACGCCGACTAGCACATGCTGGCCGTCGGAGCGGACGACCTCGACCCCGAAGCCGCCCTCCTGGAGGGCGAGCAGCGCCGTCACCGGCACGTTCAGGACGTTGCTGCGCTTGTCGGTGGTGATGCTCATGGTGATGGGCGCCTGGTCGAGGCTGCCGGCCGCGCGCTGGTCGGTCAGCGTGGCGGTGACGTTCACCGTCGAGCTGCCGTTGCCGTTGCTGTTGGGGTTGTTGTTGTTGGGCGTGGAGGCGACGGTGCCGACGTCGCTGATCTTGGCGCTGGTGGTCTTGCCGCCGGGAAGCTGAATCTCCACGGCCATGCCCTTGTGAACCAGGTAGGCTGAGCCCGCGTCGAGCTTGGCGGTCGCCTGCTTGGTGGTCGAGGTGACGCTCATGATCGGCCCCATCCCCTGACCGCCGGCCGAGGCGGTCAAGGACGACACCCGCACCTTCGTCCACGGCAGGAACACCACCTGGCCGAGCGAGATGCTGCCGGTCTGGTCGAGGCCGTGAGCCTTCTGCCAGCGCTTGATCGCGGCGGCGGTCGCCGCGCTGAAGTGGTCGTCGACGGTCATGTCGCCGTTGGGGTCGTAGCCGAGCGCCTTGAGGTTCTGCTCCAGCTCCTTGACATCGGGGCCGTCGGTCATGCCGCTGCTGAACGGCCGCCAGGCAGGCCGGGATCCGGTCAGCATGATCACCGGGGTGAGCCCGTCCAGCTCGTACAGCTCGTGGTCGCGGGCGATGATGTCGCCATCGGTTGGCAGCTTGGTGACGGTGCCGTTCAGCTTGCCCGTCACCGCGACGGAGCTGCCGTAGCCGAGGGTCCCATCGACCGACTGAGTCGAATTGATGCTCCCGCGGGACACGGAGGCGGTGGAGAGCGACGCGGCCGGCGTGGCCGCATTGGCCTTGTCATGGTTGCCGAGCCGCGTGGCGGTTACCCAGGAGGACGCCCCGACAACCGCGACCAGGGCGAGGACGCCGACCACCCGCCACGGGCGCCGACGCCGGCGGCCCTCCTCCACCTCGACCTCGTCGGGGAGAGCGGCCTGCTGCTGCGGGACCGCGTCGGTGTCGAGGCTCATCAGTTACCACTCCCCGTGTTGGTACCAGCGCCTGGCCCGCCGCCTGATCCTGGCCGTGGCAGGAGCTTCTGGCAGGCCGACTGTGCCGCGTTGATCTTGGCCTTGTCGTTCTGGTTCGCACTCATGGTGATGTCGATCCCGCCATTGGTGATCTTGGGGTCGGGCATGTTGACCCCGTGCTGGCGCATGCATCTGGCGAAGGCGAGGGCCTTATTGAGCTCCGCCTGGCTGGCATGGCCGCCGCCTTTCCCCTGTGGGGCGTACTTCTGGCAGGCCTTCTGCGCCGCGTCCTGCTTTGCCTTGGGCACAGGGGTGCCGGCGTTGCCCACCTGCTGGGTGATGCCGCCGTTGGCGTCCTGCTTCGGGTCGGACAAAGGGATGCCCTGCTGGCGCATGCATCTCGCGAAGGCAAGGGCCTGCTGGTAGGGATCCTGGCTGCCCTGGCCCTGAGTGGTGCTGGTCGCGCCGTTGAGGCTGGCCACACCGGGACTCTTGGCCTTGTTGCCGCAGGCGGCCAGAGCCAGCGCCAAGGCGAACACCAGCACCGCGGCGGCAAGGCTCCCGCGGGGTGGCCATAGTCGTGACCGTGCGCGCATGACGCGCATAAGACAACGCATAAGACAACGAACCTCCTGGATCGGGCCGCACGGGTCGCGGCCGTCACCAGGAGGTCTACGCGAATGACGCGATCATCTGCGTAAAACGTTCGCTTTACGCCAATACAACACCGGCTACACCGGTCAATACAGGAACATCGGCTTGCCGTCGACCTGGCGGACCAGAGGGCGGTACTGCTTCTCGTCGTAGAGGTCCTCGACGTCGACGCGCTTGACGCCCTCCATGATCAGGGTGATCGGCACCGAGGTGTAGGCGCCCTTGCGCAGCGCCACCATGCGGCCGGAGGAGTCGTGGTCGATCAGGTTGAGGGCCACGTTGGCGTAGTTGACGGCCACCATCAGGTCGAGGGCGTCGGGTGCGCCGGAGCGCATCAGGTAGCCGACCTGCTGGTAGACGATGTCCTGACCCGTGAGCCGTTTGAGCGCGTCGCCGGTCGCGAGGCCGATGCCGCCGAGCTTGCGGTGGCCGTAGGCGTCGGCCTCGCCGGACTCGATGATCTCGCCGCCGATCATGCTGGCGCCCTCGCTCACGGTCACCATGGCGTAGTTGGACGGGTTGGAGTCCTTGTCGTCGACCAGGTAGCGGGCCAGCAGTTCCGGGTCGAAGGGGACCTCGGAGATGATCGCCCGGTCCACCCCGGCGAGGTAGGCCGACAGCAGCGAGGTCTCGCCGCAGTTGCGGCCGAACAGCTCCACCACCGCGATGCGCTCGTGGGAGCCGGTCGAGGTGCGGAGCTGGTTGATGAACTGCACGCTGCGGCTGACGGCGGTGGAGAAGCCGATGCAGTAGTCGGTGCCGAAGACGTCGTTGTCCATGGTCTTGGGGATGGCGACCACCCGTGGTCCCTCGCGCGAGAGGCGCTCCGCGTAGGAGAGAGTGTCGTCGCCGCCGATCGCCACCAGCCAGTCGATCCCCAGCCGCTCGATCACCGCCAGCACGTGGTCGGTGAAGTCGTAGGGGCCGGGTCCTTCGCCTTCGGTCTGGTGGACGAGGAACTCGGGCACGCCGGGCGGGCGCACCTTGCCAGGATTGGTGCGGCTGGTGTGCAGGAAGGTGCCGCCGGTGCGGTCGATGGTGCGGACGTCGTTCTTGCCAAGCGGGCGCACGCAGTCCGGCTGCGGGCCGCTCGCGTCCAGGTTGTAGTCGAGCAGGCCAGCCCAGCCGCGGCGGATGCCGACAACTTCGTGGCCACGGTCGATCGCGCCGTAGACGATGGTTTTGATAGCGGGGTTCAGTCCGGGGACGTCCCCCCCGCCGGTGAGCACGCCGATGCGCGTCATGTTGGAAGCCTCCGGACGATGGAGTTGGCAGGTCGAGCCGCTCTGGGTAACCCTAGCGCGTCAGAGCAGCTCGGCGGTGATGCGGTAGACGTGGAGCAGGCCACCGGGGCCGTAGATGATGCAGTCGCTAGCGGCCCGCTCGATGAAGGTCCCGCCGGCCAGCAGCTCGAAGTCCCGCAGCCGCTCGAGCGCCTGGAGCCGCGCCGAGTCTCTAGCCCGGGCCATCTCCTCGATGTCCGGACGCTCGTGCGCGTAGCGGGCGACGCCCGAGAAGATCGTCATGACCGAAGCGACGGGTCAGGACCGGCGAGTTGCTGCACGCGCGACCTCCGGATGGACCGATGGGAACCAGCCGTCCGCCCGGGGCGGCCGACACTCCATAACCTTATCGCTTATCGGGCGTTTACCGGGCAAGTGCCCCTGGTAACAAGTAGGGCAAGAAAGCGATCATGCGAAGATGCCGTGCCGACTTGAGTGATCACTCATCCCCCAGATAGCGTATGCCCATGTACGACGAGTCCAGCCCGTACGACACCCGCTGGCCCCGCCCCGGTCCTGTCATGGTGGTGGTCGCCGCCCTCGCCGGCCTGCTCGCCGGCTCCATCCTCGGCATGGCCGCAGGCGCCTTCAGCGGCCCCTCCAGCCAAGCCCAGGCGAGCACCAAGACGACCGTGGCGGTCGCCTCTACCCGGCCGCGCGTCTTCTTCACGGTGCAGCTTGTCAGCGTCCTCAACACACGGCCGCGACCCGACGCCCGCGTTGCCCAGTTGCGCGGCGAGGGTCTCACCGTGGACGTCCTGAACAGCTCTAACTACCAGGGCTTCAACCCTGGATACTGGGTGATCTACAGCGGCACCTTCACGACCAGGGTGGAGGCCGCCGCCCACCAGCGGGAGATCATCAACGCCCACCTGGACGTGGGCGGCGGCCTCGTCAAGGGCCCGATCACGCAGGGCTAGAAGGTTCCTCCGAGAAAATCGAAACGATACCGTTGCGTTTCCTCCCACGGGATGCTACCGTGCCTCAAGATTACGAAACGATACGGTTCCGTTCTGTGGAAGGAGGGCCTCAATGCCCGAATCGGTCTACCGGCGGCGCTGGTGGACGCTTGGGGTGCTGTGCCTGAGCCTGCTGGTCATCGGCCTCGACAACACCATCCTGAACGTCGCCCTGCCAACGCTGGTCCGCGACCTCCACGCCAGCGCCAGCCAGCTGCAGTGGATGGTCGACTCCTACGCGCTGGTGTTCGCCGGCATGCTGCTGACCGCTGGGGCGCTCGGCGACCGCTTCGGGCGGCGCCTCATCCTCGCCGCCGGCATGCTGATCTTCGGGGCCGGCTCCGCGTTCTCGGCCTTCGCGGGCAGCGCCGGCAGTCTCATTGCCTGGCGGGCCGTCATGGGTCTCGGCGCCGCGCTGATCATGCCCTCGACGCTGTCGATCGTCACCAACATCTTCCCGCCAAAGGAGCGGGGCCGCGCCATCGGCATCTGGGCCGGCGTTTCCGGGCTCGGCATCGCCATCGGCCCGGTGCTCGGCGGCTGGCTGCTGCAGCACTTCTGGTGGGGCTCGGTGTTCTTCGTCAACGTGCCGGTCACCGTCGCCGCGATCGTCGCCGGTGTGCTGCTGATCCCCGAGTCGCGCGACCCGGCCGCGACGCCGCTCGACCCGGCCGGCGTAGTGCTGTCGATCGCCGGGCTCAGCGCGCTGGTCTACGGCCTGATCGAGGCCCCCTCCCACGGCTGGACGAGCGGCACCATCCTGGGCTCGCTGGGGGCAGCGGCGGTCCTGCTCACTACCTTCGTGCTGGTCGAGCGGCGCCAGCGCACCCCCATGATGGACGTGCGCCTATTCGAGAACGCCCGCTTCACCGCCGCCAGCCTCACCACTGCCCTGGTGTTCTTCGCCCTGTTCGGCGCGCTGTTCTTCCTCAGCCAGTACCTCCAGTTCGTGCTTGGCTACGACACCCTCGGCATGGGCGTGCGCATCCTGCCGGTGTCGGTGGCACTGATCGTGAGCGCGCCCCTGTCGGCCCGGCTGACCGAGCGCTTCGGCACCAAGCTGGTGGTGGGCGCTGGGATGCTGTTCGTCACCACCGGGCTGGCGCTGCTCTCCACCGCTTCGACGCAGAGCGGCTACGGCCTGGTGGCTGCCTCCCTGGTGCTGCTCGGCATCGGCATGGGCAATGTCATGGCACCCGCGACCGAAGCGATCATGGGCGCCCTGCCGCCCGCCCGCGCCGGAGCCGGCTCGGCGGTCGCCAGCACCGTCCGCCAGGTCGGCGGCGTGCTCGGCGTCGCGGTGCTCGGCAGCCTGCTGTCCTCCGCCTATACCACCCGCATGGGCAGCACGCTGAGCGGGGTCCCGACCGCGGTCGCCAAGGCGGCCGGCGACTCGGTGGGCGCCGCCGCCCAGATCGCCGCGCGCGTCGGCGGCGCGCCAGCCCGCGAGCTGGTGGCCAGCTCCCACTCGGCCTTCATCCACGGCATGGACGTGACCGTGCTGGCGGCGGCCGCGGTGGCGCTGCTCGGCGCGCTGGTCGCGCTGGTCTACCTGCCCGCACGCGCCGCTACACCAGAACCCACCGTCGCCGTCAAGCCGGACGAGCCCGCACCCCACGTCCCTGTGGCATGATCCGGAGATGAGTTCCATGGCCGCACCGTCAGCGACCACCACCTCCGCCCAGGCCTCCCGAAACGCTCGGGAGCCGGGGCGGGGGCCCGGCCGTCCCCGCAGCGCCGAGGCTCACCAGCGGATCGTCGACGCCACTCTGGAGCTGCTCGGCGAGCAAGGCTACGGCGAGATGAGCGTCGAGGCCGTCGCCGCCCGCGCCGGGGTCGGCAAGGCCACCATCTACCGCCGCTGGTCCTCCAAGGAGGAGCTGGTCGGCGCCGCGATCGCCACCCTGCGCCCGGACCTGGCCCCAGTCGACACCGGCAACGTCCGCGACGACCTCGTTGGCGTCGCCCGCGAGATCCTCCGCTTCAAGAAGGCCCAGGCCAGTACCTTCAGCTTCGACCTCTCCTGGCTCATGCCGAGGCTCTCGATGGAGACCGCCAAGCACGCGGAGCTGCACGAGGTCTATCAGTGCGAGGTGGCCCGCCCCCACCGCCGCGTCGTCACCGAAGCCATCGACCGCGGCATCGCCCGCGGCGAGCTGCGCGGCGACCTGGACCCCGAGCTGCTCGCCGACATGCTCAGCGGCACCTTCATGTACCAGGCCGGCATCCGCCGCGGCCTCTTCCAGATAGACGACACCCTCATCGAGCGCATCATCGACCTCGCCCTAGAGGGCGCCCGCCCTCGCTCCTCACCGCAGTAGTCCGCGGTACAGGTCCGCGACCTGGGCGGCGATGCGGTCCCAGCCGAAGTGGTCGACGGCGCGGCGGCGGCCCGCCTGGCCCATGCGCTCGGCAAGGGGTGGGTCGGCGAGCAGGCGGTTGACCCGTTCGGCGATGCCGGAGGCGAAGCCCACCGGGTCCTTGGGGGCGCCGGTGGGATCGGCATGGAAGGGGACCAGCAGGCCGGTCTCGCCCTCGACCACGACCTCGGGGATGCCGCCGGTGGCGGTGGCCACCACGGCGGTCTCGCAGGCCATCGCCTCCAGGTTGACGATCCCGAGCGGCTCGTAGATCGAGGGGCAGACGAACAGGGTGGCGTGGCTGAGGAGCTGGATCACCTCGCTCTTCTCCAGCATCTTCTCGATCCAGATCACGCCGTCGCGCTCGGCCTGCAGCAGGTTGACCTTCTCGGCCACCTCGGCGCCCAGCTCGGCGGTGTCGGCCGCGCCGGCGCACAGCACCAGCTGGGCGCGCGGGTCGAAGCGCATGGCCGCGTCGAGCAGGTAGGGGACGCCCTTCTGCCGGGTGATCCGGCCGACGAAGATGACCGTCGGCCGTGAGGGGTCGACGCCGTAGCGCTCCAGCACGTCGGTGCCCGGGTCGGGACGGTACTGCTCGGCGTCGATGCCGTTGCGGACGACTTTGACCTTCGCCGGGTCCAGGTCCGGGTAGCAGGCGAGCACGTCGGCGGCCATGCCGTCGGAGACCGCGATCACCCGGTCAGCCCCTTCCAGCGCCATGCGCTCGCACCATTTGGACAGCTCGTAGCCGCCGCCGAGCTGCTCGGCCTTCCAGGGACGCAGCGGCTCCAGGCTGTGCACCGTGGCCACGTGGGGGATGCCGTAGAGCAGCTTGGCGAGGTGTCCGGCGAGGTTCGCGTACCAGGTGTGGCTGTGCACCAGCTCGGCGCCCTCGACCCCGGCGGCCATCGCTAGGTCGGTCGAGACCGTCCGCAGAGCGCTCAAGTGGCGGGAGGTACCGTCGAGCGCGTCCCACGACGAGTAGGCCGCCACCGGCGGTGCGCTCGGCGGGCGGGCCCCGCCGAAGCAGTGCACCCTCAGGTCGATCAGCTTGGCCAGGTCCCTTGCCAGGTATTCGACATGCACCCCGGCGCCTCCGTAGACGTCGGGTGGATATTCACGGGTCAGCAGGGCCACACGCACGACCGGCCCACTCCTTTCGAATCGCCATCGTCAAGGATCCCCCGGACACCCGGGGCGGTTAGTATCCATCGCCGTGGGCAGGCGTGAGCGCACTGTGCGAGCGCCCGTGTAGTTGACATCCGTTGCTGCGTATTCCAGACTCGTGGCGTAGTTGTACATATTGTCCAGATCCTCGAACTTGTAGAAACCGCAGGCAGGACCAGGGATAGAAGGTAGGCGAGGGACGGTGGCAGCCGGTCGATTCGCGGCGCTCCGGCGCGCGGGCTCCTTCCTGGCGCTGCTCGCGTCCGAAGTCGGTGCCGTGGCCCTGCTCAGCCGCCTCGGCCAGGTTCCCGCCCTGCGAATCCCCTGGCACCACCTCGGCCCCTGGCTGCTGAACAGCCCCCTGCAGGACGTGCTGGGCGCGATCCTGCGGATGGTCGCGCTGGTGGTGGCCTGGTGGCTGCTGTCGAGCAACCTCCTCTACCTGCTCGCCAGCATCTCCCGCATCCCGGGCGCGGTGCTGGCGGTGCGCTGGTGCACCCTACCGGTGGTGCGCCGCGTCACCGACCACGCCATCGCCCTCACCCTCGCCACCTCGATCATGGGCGCGGGCACCGCCGCCGTCATCGCCAATGCCACCCCCGCCGCCGCCGCGGTCCCCCGCAAACCCGGCCCCATCGCCGCCAGCGCCACCCCAGCTCAGGCGACCGGCGGCTACGTCCCGCACCCAGCCGGCCCGCCCTCGGCTGCCGCGCCGGCGACGACCACCACCACCAGCTCCTCTCCCCCGCCGACCTACGTTCCCCACCCAGCGGGCACCCCCGCAACCCGGCCGCCCGCCTCCAGTTCCAGTTCCACTTCCAGCACCACGACCAGCACGACCCCCCCGGCGGTCACCACCCCGCAAGCCACCACCACGTCGAGCACGACCTCATCAAGCACAACCTCATCGACCAGCGCCCCAACAACTACGACCCCAACAACTACGACCCCACCGACGACGCCACCAACTACCACACCACCAACCACGACCCCGCCAACAACCCAGCCGCCGCCCACCCCACCGCCGCAGCGCCCCTCCCGCTCCGCCAGCGGTCAGCACGAGGTCAAGACCGGCGACAACCTCTGGACCATCGCCCGCGACCGCCTCGCCCTGGTTACCGGCAGGCGCGCCAGCGACCTCTCCGACCACCAGATCGCCACCTACTGGCTGCGCGTCATCGACGCCAACCGCTCCCGCCTGCGCTCCCACGACCCCAACCTGATCTTCCCCGGCGAGGTCATCCACCTCCCCCCAGTAGGCGGCTGACCCCGGGCACCCCTCGGCGAGGCAGGCCTGGACCTGGCTGTCCATAGCTGCCTCGGTGCTGGTGTTCACCATCTTCGCGACCTACGAGCGCCGCACCGAGAGCCTTGGCGGCTCGCCGCTGGTCGAGCCGAGCGTCTTCCGCAGGCGCGCCTTCAGCGGCAGCCTGGTGGTCGCCCAGACCTTCTTCGCGGCGATGAGCGGCTTCCTGCTCCCCCACCGCGCCCGCCCGGAGCACGCAGAGGTGCTGCTGGCGCAGGCCACGGAGGCGGAGGCCGTCAGCGTGCGAGCTTACGAGTCATGAGCAAGGCAACCAAGTACGATGCGGCCGGTTCGATCGCTTCTGCCTAATGTACTGCCGGGGGAAGCGGTCGGCCGGAACCATAACCGGCTGGAGGACGCGGGTCCTCCCGAGGGGGTATGCAGGTTGCGCTTCAGAAGTATGTCCATTCGGCGGGCCGCCACGCGCGGGACCGTCGTGCTGGTCGCCATCGGCGCGCTGGCGACGATGGTGTCGATGACCGGCCGCGCCTCGGCCGCGAGCCTGGCGCTGGCCAAGCAAACGGCCACGGCGGACAAGTTTCCCTGCTCCGACCCGAAGAAGCCGTGCCGGCCGTACACGCTGACCGTCGACAAGCTGTGGATCGCTTCCCCAGGTCCTGGGGGGGACTCGCTCAGCCTGTACGGGGATGTCACCGTGAATGACTCGTCCCTCTGGTCCTACGCGGATGGAGACGGCCCAGACGCTGGCAAGGGCTACCAGATCGATCTCAGCAAGACCACCTTCACGACGTACGTACAGACCGACCACAAGGGGAACCCTGTCTGGCAGAACCCGGCGTCCTTCAAGGTCGCCGTGGACCTCACGGACGACGACAACACCTGGTGGAACCCGTTCTCAACCGATGACGCCGTCGCGTCGGGCACCCAGGTGATCGATCCGGCCGCCTACTACTCGGATCCGTTCTGGTTCACTGACCCCATGGACCCAACCAACACGCCGATCTCGGATGAGGTTGTCTTCGGGGCCGGTGGCGGTTCGGTCAAGATGGACTACCACTGGACACCGGGCAAGACGATTCCGCCGTCCTCGTAGCCGCAGCACCGCACGCAGTGCCCGCGCCCTCCCGTCCGCGCCCTGCGCTGGACGGGAGGGCGCTCGTCACTTCGGCGTCACCGCCACGGTCCAGACGCGCCAGCGGCCGCCGAGACTGGGGTCCTGGCGCAGGTAGAGGTCCCAGCGGTAGCGGTGGGTCGCCTCACCCTGGCGGCTGGTCGCGACGGTGCCGCGGAGGATCTTGTCGCTGCCGGAATTGATGATCTGGCAGGCCGGGCGCCTCCTTCTGCAGCTCCTTGTATTGCGGGCCGTTGGGCCAGAACGAGCTCCGCACCACGACCAGGTCACCGGTGGCGCCGAATTGGCCCCACTCCTTCAGCGCCTCCTTGGCGTCGCTGACCACGCGGCTGTTGGCGGAGAGCGTGCTGGGCGGTGGGATGGTTTTGCCCGGACTGATCCGAAGGCCGTGGACGATCGCCCAGACCAGTGCCGCCACCACGACGGCGGCAACGGTGGCCACGAGCCAGGCCCGCCGGCTGCGGACGCGGCGTCGGGAGTTCAGCCACTCACGCTCGTTCTCGTCAAGTGGGTCGAACCTGCTGGAGGACACGGCGGCACCTCGCTGAACTGGAGATGAAGACCAGCCCAAACGTGATCGTAGGTACGACTCTAGCGGCATCCTTGTTCACCGTGTAGCCGTCCCGCAAGCGTGCCTGCGGGTTCCGCATCGGATTCCGCGGGGATTGCCGGATCCAAGGTGCCCATTGACAGCTCTGTTTCTGCCGGGTGAGATCATCATGACATTGGCCCACAACCAGAACAGACAAGCAGAGCGTGCCACCAACGAGGGAGGCCGTGGCGATGACCGTGATCCGCAGCCCCTACCCCGATGTCGTCATCCCCGAGGTGCCGCTGCCTGACTACGTCCTGGCTGGGGCCGGGGAGTACCCGGACCGGCCGGCGCTGATCGACGGGCCCAGCGGGCGCACCCTCACCTTCGGCCAGCTGGCGGCGGGAGTGCGGCGAGTCGCGGCGGGCCTGGCCGCGCGCGGGTTCGGCAAAGGCGACGTGTTCGCCATCTACTGCCCGAACCTGCCCGAGTACGCGCTGGCGTTCTATGGCATCGCCGCCGCCGGCGGCGCGGCCACCACCGTCAACCCGCTGTACACCGTCAAGGAACTGACCTTCCAGCTCAACGACGCGCGCGCCCGCTACCTGCTCACCATCCCGATGTTCCTGGACCGGGCCCTTGAGGCCGCCGCCCGCTCCGCCGTCGAAGAGGTCCTCGTCCTCGGCGAAGCCGAAGGGGCGACCCCGTTCGCGGCCCTGATGGCGGCCGGCGACCAGCCGCCAGCGGTCACCATCGACCCGGCCGAGGACCTGGTGGTGCTGCCCTACTCCAGCGGCACCACCGGGCTGGCCAAGGGGGTCATGCTGACCCACCGGAACCTGGTCGCCAACCTCGCCCAGTGCCAGGAGCAGTTCACCCTGAGCAGCGACGAGCGGCTCATCGCGGTGCTGCCGTTCTTCCACATCTACGGGCTCGTGGTGCTGATGGCGATGTGCCTGCGCCAAGGGCTCCCCCTGATCACGATGCCACGCTTCGACCTGGAGGAATTCCTGCGGATACTGCAGGACCAGCGCATCACCAGCGCCTTCGTGGTACCGCCGATCGTGCTGGCGCTGGCCAAGCACCCGCTGGTCGACAAGTACGACCTGTCGGCACTGCGGCGCATCGGCTCGGGCGCCGCGCCGCTGGACGGCGACCTGGAGCGGGCCTGCGCCCAGCGGCTGGACTGCAGCGTCGGCCAGGGCTGGGGGCTCACCGAGACGAGCCCGGTGGTGACCACCAATTTCTTCGATCCCGACCCCCGTCCCGCCACGGTCGGCCGACCGATCCCCAACACCGAGATGCGGGTGGTCGACCCGCTGAGCGGCGCCGACGTCGGCGTGGGCAGCGACGCGGTCGGCGAGCTGCTGGTGCGCGGCCCGCAGGTGATGAAGGGCTACCTCAACAACCCCGAGGCGACGGCGGCCATGATCGATCCGGACGGCTGGCTGCACACCGGCGATCTCGGCTACGCCGACGCCGACGGCTACCTCTACGTGGTCGACCGGGTCAAGGAGCTGATCAAGTACAAGGGCATGCAGGTGGCGCCCGCGGAGCTGGAGGCGGTGCTGCTCGCCCACCCGAAGATCGCCGACGCCGCCGTGATCCGCTTCCCAGACCCGGAGGCCGGCGAGGTCCCCAAGGCGTTCGTGGTGGCGCGCGAACCGCTCGACGAGGCCGAGGTGATGAGCTGGGTGGCCGCGAGGGTCGCCCCGCACAAGAAGGTCCGCCTCGTCGAGTTTATCGAAGAAATTCCAAAATCTCCTTCTGGTAAGATTTTGCGCCGGATTCTGATGGATCGCGAACGCCCCGAAAGTAACTAGGGAGTACGCAACCGAGAGGACGCCCTCTCCCTAGAGGTACGTAGTTCACGATTTCCGACGGTCGTGTAGGGTTCGTATCTAATGGTGGCTCGCGCACGGCCGGACGCGGCCGTCCCCCCGCCCCCTTCGACCCTTCCGCGGTCGAAGAATGGGCATGCTGGAGTGCCGGAGGAAGTCAGAACCCGGCGAGGGTCGGACACTGCCCTGCCATCGTTGGGACCCTTCGCCGCACTCCTGGGCCAGCCCTATCAGCGCCTCAAGGTCGCGGTCCTGCGCGAGCTGGCCGCCCTGCCGAGCCGCTGGCAGCTCGCCGAGGCGCAGGCGGCCCTCACCTGGCTGGAATCGGGCGAGGCGGGAAGCCTGCTCGCCGAGCTGGAGGCCGACGGCTTGATCGTGCCGGCCGGAGGCGGAGGCGGCCGCGGTCAGGGTCGTTCCTGGAAGCTCTCGGAGGAGGCGCAGCTGGTGGCCGCGGTCTGCGCGGTGCTGGCGGTGCCACGGATCGACCCGGAGCGCATGGTCAAGGTCCTTGGTGCGGCTTCCGGCCTGGCGGTCGCCGCCGGCACTGAGGACCAGCCGGCGCTGGCCCCGTTCCTGGCCGCGGTGAGCGTGCTGGAGGCAGACCGGGAGCGCCTTCACGGGCTGATCCGCGAGGGCGCCGAGGGCGAGCTGCTCGCAGTCGCCCACCTCGCGCGGGCCCACGCCGTCGACCTGCGGGCGCTGCTCGAACGGCAGCGCGACGACCTCCTCAAGCTGGAACGCGGACTGCGCATCGCCACCGTGCTCGACCGTGCCGGTCGGCTCGCCACCCGCGTCGAGCTGCTGGCCAGCGAGATCGAGGCCATCCTCGCGGTCGGCCCTGACGAGGTCTCGCAGGCCAGCCTGGTGCCGAGCCCGGTCGAGTTGCGCGCGCTGATCGGCGGCCTCAACCCGGGGACGCTCGCCCGGCTGCTGCGCCGCGAAGCGGTCCCGCTGCCGGTGACCGTGCCGCCGGCGGCACCGACTGCCAGCGCGCTCGCCACGCTCGACCGCCGCCTGGGGCGCGAAGCCCCTCCACGGCCCGCGCCGCTGCCAGCGCCGAAGGAGCTGCCGGTGGAGCCGATGGACGTGGTCCCCGACATGGTCGCCGTGGCTGCCGACGCACTGCGCTGGCTGGCGACCCTGGACGACGGCGGGGACACGCCGCTCGCCAAGTGGGTGGTCGGCGGGAGCTGGCAGGAGGCGAGCAGCCGCATGGCCGCCGCAGTCGAGGCTTGGTCGCGCTGGGGCCCCTCCGGCGACGGCAGCCTCGGCATCAAACTGGAGGCGCGGCCCTTGGTCGAGCCGGTCGGCCACGACGCCATCGGGGTGACCTCCCGCACCGTGATCCGCAGCCTGCCGCAGGAGCCCAAGCCGGAGGCGGAGGCCGAACCCCCCGAACCCCCCGACCCACTACCGGAGCCACTACCGGAGCCACTACCGGACCCGGAGCACGAATAGGGAGAATTGCTACGTATGGATCCCGGGGAGCTTTGCCGTGTGCTCTTGGCCGGGTCGGTTCCGGCGGTGGAGGTGCCGGAGCTGGCGGACGAGGAGACCAGGGCGCAGGTCCGGCAGCGGCTGACGGCAGTCGGCTGCGCGCTGGCCTACGCGCCCCGGTCGGACCGCTGGGTGGTTTCCCTGAACGAGCCCCTGCCCAAGCTGGAGGACCATGCCATGCCGGTGCGGCTCGGCGAGGACGAGATGGCGGTGCTGGCGGCCTGCTGGCTGCAGCTCTGCTTCCTGCCCGCCGAGCGGGGCCGCCAGCCCGGACCCAGCGCCAGCGCGGCCGACCAGGACGAGGAGGGCGAGCCCTGGGTCGACCATGACGACCTGACCGCCCAGCTCGGCGACAGCATCGGCAACGCCGCCCTTGACGCCGCCGTCGAGCGCCTCTGCCGGGCTGGCTACCTGCTGCCACACGAAGGCCAGCTCCGCGCCGGACCGCTGCTGGAAACCCTGGACGACGGCGGCGCCAGCGAGGAGGCCCGCGCCCTGCTGGTCAGGCACCAGCGCCTGATGCATCTGCGGCGCCGCGCGGCCGAGCTGGAGACAGAGGTCGGGATCCCCACCGACCACGGCGGCGACCACCGGACAAGCGGTTATCGAACCAGCGGCGATCCACCGCCGGACTTCCAGCCGGACTGGGGCGTGAGTGGTTCGAAAGGTTCTGGGGGAGGAACCCATGCCTAGGATCGAAGAGGTCCAGTTCGTGCACTGGGGGTCGCTGCGCCCAGACCCGGTGCCGCTGCTGACTGACGGGATCAACGTGTGCACGGGGCCGAACGGCTCCGGCAAGACCTGCTTCCTGGACGGCGTCAAGTGCCTGCTCGGGATCACCAGCTTCGCGCCGGGGCGCAGCTCCACCAAGTACATCTTCGACGGCGGCCCTGGCGGGGTCCCGGCTGAGCGCGCCTGGTTGCGGGCCACTCTGGCCAACCCCCTGCTGCCCGGCGGTGGCGAGCGGCTCTTCGCCGTGGTGCCCGGCTGCGAGGACGCTGAGCAGATCAGCATCGTCTGCCTGGTCAGCAAGGAGGGACGCCGCTACCGGGTGCTGCCCGGACGCCTGCGCTGGGGCTTCGGCCGCACCCTGGAGGAGGACCTGGAGGCGTTCCTGGCGGCCAACCCCGAGGAGACGTGGCTCGGGCCGCGCAAATACACCGAGATGCTGGAGCGGATCGGCATCACCCGGGCGCTGCGCGAGGTGCTCGCCCTCCCGCAGGGCGCCATCGACCGCATCGTGGAGGAGCGGCCTCCCGGCCTGCTGCGCAACCTCTTGGAGCTGACCGGCGAGCGGTCGGTGCTGGAGGCGGTCCGCAGCGGCCGCGAGGGCAACGAGCGCGCCCGCGCGGCCTATGTGGAAGCCATCGAGCAGAACCGCGGCGAGAAGGACAAGCTCGCCGCGCTGCAGGCGCTGGTCACCCGCCACCTCGAATGGGCGGGCCTGCGGGACCGGCTGCAGTTGCTGCGCGAGCTGGCGCGGCCGGCCGCCGAGTACCGCGACCTGGCCGCGGACGCCGCCGAGGTGGCGTCGCAGGCCGAGACCAAACGCCGCGAGATCGCCGCCGACCAGGCCATCCTCGACGACCTGGCCAAGCAAGCCCCGGCCCTGGAGGCCAAGCTGCACTCCCTGACCGACGAGAGCGAGCAGCTGGTCGAGCGGTTGGAGGGCGCCGCCGCCGAGCGGCGCGACCTCGACATCCGCATCGCCGCGCTGCAGGCGCGTGTGGACGAGGCCCGCACGGCCGCGATGCGCCTGGCAGGCAACAGCGGCGGCGGCGAGCGCGACGCCGAGCAGGCCGAGGCAGAGGCCAAGGCGGCCGAATCGATGCTGCAGACCACCCTGGCGCGGCGCCGCGAGGTCGCCACCGAGCTGGCCGAACGCCAGGCCGAGGCGGCGACGCTGGAGGCCGGCGGGGTGATCGTCCCGCCCGAGGTGGAGGCGTTCCGCGCCCTGCTCGCCGAGCAGGGCGTGCACAGCGCGGTCGTGGCCGAGCTCCTGGAGGTCACCGACGAGGCCGACGTCGCCACCCGTGCCGAGGCCGCGCTGGGCGAGACGCTGTGGGCACTGGTGGTGCCAGCGGACACCTACCGGGACGTGACCGCGCTGGCGGCCTCGCGCGGCTACCGCTACGGCATCGTGAAGGCTGCCGCCGGCGAGCCGAGAGGAGTGCTCGCCCAGGTGATGGCACCCGGCGAGGTCGGCCTGCTGCTGGAGCGGGCCGACGCCCTGGCCGCGATCGAAGCCGGCCAGGCCCTTAGCCTGTCCGCCCGCGGCCACGTCGCGGTCACCGCCGACGGGATGCACTACTCGGAGGCGATGGCGAAGCTGCAGGCCCCCGCTCGTCCTGTCCTCGGCCGCAACGCCCGCGAACGGCACTCGGCGGCGTTGCAGGCCGAGATCGACCGGCTCAGTGAAGAAGTGGCCAAGCTCGACCACGCCATCCCTGAGCTGCGCGCCTCCTGGCTCAAGGCGATGCGCCTGCTTGAAGCGGCCCGGACCACCGCCGACCAGCACTCCGGCACGGGCCAGAGCGAGCGCGCCCTGGAACAGGCCAACGCCGCCCGCCCCGGGCTGATCGAGCGGGAGAAGGTGCTGACGCGGGAGCTGCGCCGTATCGACGAACGACGCGGCAGCGCCGGCGCCGAGCTGGAGATGGCCGGGAACATGCAGGCCGAAGTGGAGGGCCGCCTCGCCAAGGACCTGCCGCGCCTGACCGAGCTGGAGACAGGCCTGGCCGGCTTCCAGGCTGAGTTGGCGGAGCATGCCCTGGACGCGGCCCAGCAGGCCGTTCTCGACGCTGGCGACCTGCCCGGCACCGAGTCGCTGCTGCGCGACCTGGAGTGGCTCCAGGGGCAGGTGGACGACCAGCAGCGCTTCGCCGCCGAGGTGCGGGACGACGGGGTGCTGGCGCAGCGCGACGCGCAGGCGCGGGTAGTGGCGGAAGCCGATGCGCTCACCGAGCAGCTCCACCAGGACCTGGAGGCGCAGCAGACCCGCGCGGAGTCCTCGACGCACCGGTTCGACCAGCGCGTCCGGCGGGTGATGGACCGGCTCAGCATCGAGTTCGCCAGGATCTGCGAGATCGCCGGCTGGCGTGGCGAGCTGCACCTGCTCCCAGGTGACCGCCCTGACGACTACGGGCTCGACGTGGTGGTGGCGCAACGACCCGGCGACCGGCTGCGCTCCTACCGCGACGCCGCCCACTCCGGCGGCCAGCGAGCCACCATCGCCATCGTGCTGCTGCTCGCCGCCATGGGTGCTGCCGACGCCGCCGACCTGCTGCTCATGGACGAGCACATCGCCCATCTCGACTCGACCAACATCGACCACGTGGCCGCCCTGATGCACGCCCTCGGCGACCGGGTGCAGTTCCTGCTGGCCACCCCGACCAATGCCGAGTCGCTGCGGCTCTCCTGGTGCGACCTGCAGCTCGCCTTCCTGCCACGCGACCCCGGCCGTGCCTACTCGCCGCCGATCCGACTGCTTTCGCGCCTCGGAATCGGCAATCTGGAGACGCGCCTGCCGGAAGGCGAACTAGCTTCCTGAGCAACAAACAAACAGCGAACAGCAACAAATAAAGAGGACGGAGAGACGCTGGACCGAGCGCTCTCCGTCCCCCTCTGAGGGCGGCGGGACGGGCTGCCCCCACATTCCCGCAGGTGAGCCGCTACCTTTGGGTTGTGGGGGCAGACCCCCCACCCCCGCCCGCCCACGCTGGCAGAGGCTCCGTCCAGCGGATTCCCCTACCAATTCGCCTGACTCATCGCCTGGCCAGCTTGGTCGATTGGCTACATTCTATTCGACACCGGGCCGCAAGAAAAGTTTCGCGGCAATTTCCAGTCACAGCCCGGAGCGGCGCACCGGGCGGTCGAGCAGCCAGCGATGCGGGATTTCGACCATGCTGCCGTCACGGTCGGCGATGGTGATGCTGGCGATGCCGACGTCGGTGATGGTGCCCACGTAGTCCTCGACCGCGATCTGCTCCCCGACGCTGAAGCGGTCGTCGACGTAGCGGCCGGCGATCACGTTGCTGGCGAGCCGCCAGGCGCCCAGCCCGAGCGCCAGCGCCGTGCCGAGCCCGATGGAGAAGATAAGGATGTAGAGCACGGTGGTCAGCACCGCGGTCTGTACGCCCAGCTCATCGGCAGCCATCAGGATCCCGAGCCCGAGGATCGCCCAGTAGGCGCTCTTGGCGACCAGCGGCCCGGCGGCGACGTTCATGCGCCGCAGCATCCCCTCAGCGATCCCGCGGACCAGGCCCGCAGCCAGGGCGGCCAGCCACAGCATCACCAGCGCGGTGCCGAGCTTCGGCAGGAAGCGGATCAGCTGTCCGGGCACGTCTGTCAGCAGGGTCGGCGCCAGCAGGCTCAGCGAGATGATCACGGTGACCAGGACCAGGAACCAGAACACCCCGTTGGCCGCGCTCTGCGGCTGCAACGGCCCGCCCTCCTGCGCTGGCAGCACCCGGCGCAGCACCCGCGTGATCAGGATCCGGGTCAGCGTCGCGACCCCAATGCCGACAACCAGGATGGAGCCAGCAGGCACCAGGCGTGCGAGCAAGCTCATCGTGTCATCCCTTCCCCCTCATCGGCTCCTCGTCAGCCCGGAGTAGGCGAGCAAAGCCCATCCGAGCCGTGGAAGCAACCCACTGAAGAACTCCGCGACCTTCGCGGCGAATAAGGCCCGGCGGATACGCTGCATCGCCACCTTGTCGATCTTGTCGGGCGCCGTGACCCGCTCGGCGGCCAACTCCCCGACCAGCATCCACAAGCGCCGCAGCTCCAAGAGGGCCGCCTGGCAGAACCGGCACCCGGCTTGATGCGCCAGATCGCCGCTGTCACTGTCGGCGACCTGCGCCATCAGACCGACCAGGTCGGTCCCGCAGGTGAGCCTCCTACTTACCGTGCCGTTCATCGCCATTGCCTCATGGCGTCGAGGAGGCCGAGGCGGGCGCGGTGCAGGCGGCTTTTGACCGCAGCCACGCTGATGTCCAGCATCGCGGCGATCTCGTCGTAGCGGTGACCCTCCAGGTCGTGGAGGACGAGCGGCGCGCGCTGCTCAGGCGTGAGCTGGTTGATCGCCAGCTTCAGATCGTGGAGCTGCCAGCTCACCTCGACCACCCGCTCGGGTGCCCGCGCCGGTGACGCCGCGATCTCGGTCCCGGGACCGGGAAGCGGCTCGGCCGTTCTGCGGCTGCGCAGCAGGTTCAGGCAGCGGTTGGTCACGATCCGGTGGATCCAGGTCGAGAACCTCGCGTCCGACCGGAACCCGGCCAACCCGCGCCACGCCTGCACGAACGCCTCCTGCGTGGCGTCCTCGGCCTCCCCCTCGTCCCCCAGCATGCGCAGGGCGATCCGGTACACCGTGAGCCGGTGCCGGCGCACCAGTTCCTCGAACGCATCGAGGCGTCCCGCCTTCGCCCTGGTAACCAGATGGTCATCGTCGAGCTGCAGTTCCATCCAGGCCGGTTCCCGTCCCCTGGTTCGACAACCTCACCAACGGAAAGTTACGCACACCAGCCGTGAAACTCTCAAATTGCGCTCTAGTCTAGGAACTGCTACGCAGCCTCGTCCGAGGCGGTCTCGGTTTCGGCGGGAGTTACGAGGGCGTTGGCAGCGGCCGGGTCGCGGTGCCGGCGGGCGGCGAAGGCGGCGACCGCGGCGGCGAGGAGACTGGAGACGCCTGCCAGGACGATGGCCGAGCGGGGGCCGTAGTGTTCGGCGAGCCAGCCGACCAGGGCGCTGCCGAAGGGGGTCGAGCCGAGGAACACCAGGCCGTATAGGGACATCACCCGGCCGCGCATCTCCGGGGCGGCGCCGAGTTGCAGGGTGGAGTTGGCGGTGGCCATGACGGTGACGGTGGCGAACCCGACCGGGGCCAGCACCAGCGCCTCGGTGGCGACGGTCGGGGCGGCTGCCGCCAGCAGCGACAGCAGGCCGAAGGCGGTCACCGAGCCCAGCAGCAGCTTGCGGGTGGGGCGGGCGCGGCTGGCGATGAGCAGGGCACCGGCGACCGCGCCGACGGACTGGACCGAGGCGAGCATGCCGTAGAGGCCCGCGCCGCCGTGGAAGCTGAAGCGGGCCAGCAGCGGCAGCACCACCCGGTAGTTGAGGCCGAAGGTGCTGACCACCAGCATCAGCAGGATGGTCCACGACAGCAGCGGCGTGGCGCGCACGTAGCGGAGGCCGTCGCGCACTTGACCGCGGGAGCGCTCCACCGGCGCCTGGCGGTAGAGCCGGCTTGGGTCCATCAGCAACAGGCTGATGATCACCGCCAGATAGGACGCTGCGTTGAGCAGGAAGGCGGGGGCGATCCCGGCAACGGCGATCAGCACGCCGGCGGCGGCCGGGCCGATCACCCGGGCGGAGTTGAACACCGCGCTGTTGAGCCCGACCGCGTTGGCGACGTGCTCGCGCCCGACCATCTCAGTCACAAACGACTGGCGGGTCGGCATGTCGAAGGCGGTGGCACAGCCGAGCAGCGCAGCCAGCAGGTAGACCATCCACAGCCGCACCGCTCCGGTCGCGGTCAGCACGCCGAGGGCGAGCGCCAGCGCGGCCATCGCGCTCTGGGTCGCCAGCAGCAGCTTGCGCTTGTCGACGCGGTCGGCGATCAGGCCGCCCCAGATGCCGAGCAGCAGCACGGGGGTGAACTGCAGCGCGGTGGTGATACCCACCGGCAGGGCACGGTTGGTAAGCCGCAGCACCAGCCAGTCCTGCGCGATCTGCTGCATCCAGGTGCCGCTGACCGACACCAGCTGCCCGAAGAAGAACAGGCGGTAGTTGCGGACCTGGAGGGAGCGGAAGGTGCGCCGCGTCGCGACCCCTAAAACTCCGATACCGGCGGTCAACCCAGCTCCACCTCCAGCAGGCGCTCCAGCACGGAAGCGGCCTGGCGGAGGAGGTCGATCTCTGCGGGGGTGAGAGCGGCCAGGCGGGCCGCCAGATAGGCGTCCTTGCGGATGCGGCCGCGCCGCAGCAGCTCGCGGCCGGCGGGGGTCACCTCGACCCGGACGATGCGGCGGTCGCCGGGGTCGGCCTGGCGCGCGACCAGCCCGGCCTCCTCCAGATTGGCGACGATGCGGGTGATGCTCGGCGGGCGCACCTGCTCGACCGCGGCGAGGGTGCCGAGCGTGACCGGCCCCCGCTTCTCGATGCTGCCCAGCGCCGAGAGCTGCGAATAGGTGATCTCCTCCCCGGTCTGCTGGCGCAGGCGCCGCCCCAGCCGCGCGATCGCCAGCCGGAGCCGCACCACCAGGTCACGATCGACCTCGGGCGCCTCTGCACGGGCATGAGCTGGAGCCATCGAACCTCACACGACTTCACAGGAGTATTTCGCAAGGGTAATTAGCATTGCTAACTATCTGCTGACAGGATAACACCGTGACGTATCGCCTGCCAAGCCTTAGGTCCTAGGTCTGGAGTTCGGTCAGGCCACGGCGGGGCCGACCACCGAGCCGAGCAGATCGACCATGTCCAAGTCCTCGTGGACCAGGTGCTGCAGCATCACGCGGTTCACCCCCGCCGCCTCCAGCGCGCGCAGCCGCTCGATCACCTCGTCGACGGTGCCGATGATCCAGCGCTCCGGCGGATGGGCGAGCAGGTCCTCGGGCCGCTCGCCGCTGCCGGTCCGCTCCAGCAGGCGGGCGAGGCGGTCGCGCAGCTCACCCCGGTTACGCCCGACCACCGTCGCGGTCATCAGCGAGAACTGCAGCGTTTCCGGGTCGCGGCCGGCCTGCTGCCAGGCGCTGGCGAGCTTGTCGTGGCGCTGCTTGCAGTCGTCGATGGTTGCAGCGGTGGTGTTGTACTCGTCAGCGAAGCGGGCGGCCAGCTCGGCGCTGCGCGGTCCGGCGGCGCCGCCGAGAATCAGCGTCGGGCGTGGCCGCTGCAGCGGCTTGGGCAGGGGGTCGACGTCCCCCAGGCGGTAGTGAGCGCCACTGAACGAGAACGACCCGGGTTCCCACGACCGCGTGACGATCTCGAGCTGCTCGGCCAGCAGGCCGAGGCGGGTCCCGGTGGAGGGCATCTCGAAGCCGAAGGCACGGTGCTCCGCCTCGTACCAGCCGGCCCCGAGGCCGAGCTCGACACGGCCGCCGGAGATGTGGTCGACCGTGGCCACACTCTTGGCGAGCAACGAGGGATGGCGGAAGGTCACTGGCGAGACCATCGTGCCGAGCCGGATGCGGCTGGTGCGTGCCGCCAGCCCGGCGAGGGTGGTCCAGGCGTCGAGCGAGCCGCGCTCCAGTTGCCCGAACACCGACAGGTAGTGGTCGGAGCGGAACAGCCCCTCGAGGCCGTGCCGCTCGCAGGCGTCCGCGAGCGCGAGCCACTGCTCCCAGGTGACGTTCTCCTGGCCCTCGATCATCAAGCTGAGCCGCATACGCGCACCTCCGGGCGCGAGGGTACAAATCGCATCAAACCATCCATCAAAAGGCTGCGAGTCCATTCGGAGTGCCAAGACCCGTCGGCCCATCGTAGCCGGGCCCCGCCACACACAGGTAGCTCGGCCTGCAGGAGCCGTTGCTGCCGCTGGTGACGTCGGACAGCCCGCCGCCGCCATGGGCGGCGTTAGCGTAGGGCAGGAACGCCATCGTGACGGCGGCGTAGGTGGCGGCGCCCGCGTGGCCCGACAGCACGTAGGCCGACGCGACCAGCGGTGCCGCCGCGCTGGTGCCGCCCATGGTCAGCCAGGGACCGCCGCTCACCCCGTAGGTGCTGTACACCGCCACGCCGTTCTCGGGGTCGGCCATCGCGGCGACGTCGGCCACAGTGCGGCCCTGGCAGCCGCCGTCGGTCTGCCAGGACGGCTTGGGGAACACCGTGGAGCAGCCGCTGGAATCGTTCGGCCAGACCGATTCGGTCCAGCCACGAGCGTTGTCCGCCCGTACCAGGCTGGTGCCGCCAACCGCGGTGACGTGCTCCGAGGCTGCCGGGAAGTTGACCCCGAAGCCGCCGTCGCCAGCAGCAGCGGTGATGGCGATGCCTGGATGGTCGTAGGACGGATCGAGGTCGACGTCTGCGGGTGTCTCCGCGTCTCCGTAGGAGTTGCTGATCGCGGTCGCGCCCATGGTCGCCGCGAGGTCCACGGCCTTGGCAAGGTCTGTGAGCCTGCTGGTGTCAGCTTCGATCAGCAGGATGCGGCAAGCCGGGCAGGCCGCCGAGACCACGTCCAGATCGAGGGCGATCTCGGCGGCCCAGCTGCCGTCGGGCGGCGGCGGGTTGGTGCCGCCGCGCTGGTTGACCTTGCGAAAGCAGCCGTCGCTGCTGCCGCATGGCGGCAGGCTGTAGTACTGCCGGTAGGCAGCCAGATCGGCCTCGGCATTGGGGTCGTCATAGGAGTCCACGATCGCCACGGTGGGAACGCCGCTTGCCGGCTGCCCCGGCATGGCGTAGGCGCGGTGCAGGTCGTCCGGGCTGTAGCCACGCGGGGTCGCGGAGAACGGCACCGCCCCGTCAGGGCTGGTGACGATCTTGGCGAAGCAGCGCGCATGGCCGCTCGCAGCCGGTCGGCAGGCATCCCGGTGGTGGTGCCGCGCCCGCGCCCCCCCCAGCGCTCCTAGCGGGCCCGGCGGTCCGGTCGCCGCGCCGGCGCGGCCGACCACGATGAGCGGCACACCCAGCACCAGCAGGACGGCAACAACGAAGGCACGCCAGCGCGGCAGCACGGATCAATCCCCCCCGACGGCTGACGGCCGGGCGCCGGGTGGCGACCCTCCTTTGGAGCCCGTCAAGACCGCGTAGGATCCTCGCATGACCAGAGTGGTCTTTGCCGCCCATGCATTCCCGCGCGACGAGCACGACCCCACCGGCGGCTTCCTGCTCCGCCTGGCACAGGCGCTCCGCGATCACGGGATCGAGGTCACGGCGGTCGCCCCGTCGGCAGCCGGCCTGATGGCTCGCGAAGCGCTCGGCCCGCCGGGAGGCGGGATCGCCGTCGGTCGCTACCGCTACGCGCCCCGGCGAGCGGAGACGCTCGCCTACACCGGGGCCATGCACGCTCGCGCGGCAAGCGCGGGCGGCGCGCTCGCTCTGGCCGGCCTGCTCGCCGCCGGGACCCTGGCGATTCGCCGGACAGCAGTCGCAGTGGACGCGGACCTGGTCCACGCCCACTGGTGGTTTCCCGGCGGGATGCAGGCGCTCTGGTCGCGGCGCCGCCCGCTGGTCACCACGCTGCACGGCACCGACATCCGCCTGGCGCGCTCCCGCCCGGCAGCCCGCGCCGCCTGCGCCCGGGTGCTCCGCGCCTCAACCCTGGTCACCGCGGTCTCCTCCTGGCTCGCCGGCGAGGCAGCCTCCATCGCGCCCGACTGCGCCGACCGCATCCGGGTCGCCCCCATGCCGGTCGACGACACGGTGTTCACCCCAGCCCACGGGCCCCGCGGGTCGAGCGAGGCCGAGCTGCTGTTCGTCGGCCGGCTCGACCGGCAGAAGGGCCTCGATGTGACCTTGCGCGCCCTCGCGGCGCTGGACGGCGACGCCGCCGGCCTGCCGCTGCGGATCGTCGGCAGCGGGCCGGACGAGGCCGCCCTGCGCCACCTCGCGGCCGAGCTGGGCGTGGCCGACCGGATCCGCTGGGAGTCCGCCCTCCCGCTGCAGGACCTGGCCGACCGCTACCGCCGTGCCACCGCCCTCCTCGTCCCGGGCGCCGATGAAGGCCTCGGCCTGGTCGCGGTCGAGGCCCAACTCTGCGGCACTCCGGTGATCGCCGCCGCCTCCGGCGGCCTCCTCGACGTGGTCGAAGACGGCAGCAGCGGCCGCACCTTCCCACCGGGCGAAGCGGGCGCCCTCGCGCACGTCATCGAAGAGGTCATCACCCACCCAGCTGCCACAGCGTCCCTCGCCGCGACCGCTCAGCATCAAGCGAGCGCTCGCTTCGGCACCCGCGTAGCCTCCAGCACCTACGCCGCCCTGTACCAAGAAGCTCTGGAGGCCAGGGCTGGGTCCTACACCGGGAGGTAGCGGTCACCGTCAGCCGATCGCACCCGGCCTTCGGCGACCAGTTTGGCGAGGTGAGCGCGGACTGACAGCTCGGCGGCGGGGTGCAGGACGGGATCGACGTCGGCGTAGACCCTTGCGACTACGGCGGCGGGAGTCTGGTCGCCGGCGGCGAGGGCGGCCAGCACTTGGGATTCGCGCAGGTGGCGGTGGTCGATGTACTCGCGGACCTTGGCGCGGGCGGCATCAGGCGCGGCGGCGGGTGGCAGGCCGACCGGCGGGCCGTGGCCCGGGTAGAGGCGCTCCAGGTCGAAGTCGAGCAGGGCTTCCAGCGAGTGCAGGTAGGCCCGCATGTCACCGCTCGGCCACTCGATTACGGTGGTGCCGCGCCCGAGCACGTGGTCGCCGGTGAACATGGCCCGCTCGGAGGCCAGCCAGAAGCAACAGTGGTCGGCCGCGTGGCCGGGGGTCGGCAGCGGCTCCAGGCGGATCCCGGCAGCGGCCAGCTCCAGCGGTGCGCCAGCGGCAAGGCTTGGCGCCTCTACAGAGGCCCATGCCGGGTTGAGGGCGGCCAGGGGTGCGCTGGCCCGGGCGGCGAAGCGCCGTGCCCCCTCCGCATGGTCGGGGTGGGTATGGGTCAGCAGCACCAGCTCCACCCGGCGGCCAGGCACGGTCTCGAGCACCCGCTCGGCGTGCTCATCGAGGGCCGGGCCCGGATCGATCACCGCCGCGCCCGTTGCCCCAGGGGCAGCCACCACAAACGTATTGGTCCCCTCTAGCGTCAGCGGCGACGGGTTCGAGGCCAGCACCCGTACGACCCGCTCACTCCAGCGCTGGATCGGGCCGTCAGCTGTCACCGGTCGCCCCCCTGCCCCTGCCGCTGCTGCCGAAGCAGGGTGGATGGGACCGGGTAGCGCTCCAGCCAAGGCATCACCAGTTCGTCACCCTCGATCCAAGGCATCACCTGCTCCACTGGGCGGTCCTCGCCAGCGACGAGCACCTCGGCGACTGAGCGGTAGGCGGTCAGGTCGCGCAGGGTGTAGTGGGTCGGCGGCAGCATCGGCTGCAGGCTGGCCGCATCCAGCGGCGGCAGCCAGCGCTCCCGCTCGGCCTCAAGGGTGTGGGCGGTCGCCGCCGCGCCCGGCGGCAGGCCGGCGACGAAGAAGCGGGTGTCGTAGCGGCGCGGCTCGCTCTCCGGCGTCAGCCACCAAGCCCAGTAGCGCAGTCGTGCGGTGTCGAGCATGACGCCCAGCTCAGTGAGCATGGCCGCGAAGCTGATGTCGCCAGCCAGCAGTGCCCGCCGCGCGCCCTCCAGCTGGTCAGCTCTGGGCGGAGGGTCGGCGAGCAGCAGCCCGGCCTCCTCGAAGGTCTCGCGGCAGGCGGCCACCAGCAGACCGCGAGCCTCGTCCACAGTCACGCCGAGCCGCTCCGCCCACACTGCGGGAACAGGTCCGACCCAGCTCCCCTCGATCGCAGCGTCGCGGTCCGCCTCGTCCACCCGCCCACCTGGGAACACCCACACCCCAGCGGCGAACCCCATCGTCATCGGCCGCCGCTGAAGGTACGCCTCGATCCCGCTTCCCCATGGCACGTCCCGCAGCAGCACCACGGTCGCCGCTGGCCGAGCCTCCACGACGTCTCCCATGCGACTCCTCCGTTTTGCCCGCTTCTTCGCTGTTACCCGCTTCTGCGGGCGCACCAAACCCCCAGCTCAGGGGGTCCCCCTGTTTTCACGCTATCGGATTTGGGCGGACGGCGGGAACGTTATCCACAGGCCCGCCGCGGCGCGGAACCTTCCGAGGCTGTGGACAACGCATGCCACCGTCGTCGAGGTGCACCAGAATAAGCTCATGAACCCTGATCCACGACGGGCATTGCCCAAAGTTGACCTGCTGCTGGCCCACCCGGAGCTCGCCGGGCGGGTGCGGCGGCTGGGCCGCGAGCCAGTGCTCGGGGTGGTCAGGAGGGTGCTGGAGTCGAGCCGGCGCGACCTGGCCGCTGGCGGCCAGGTGCCCGAGCTGGCTGAGCTGGCCGCGCAGGTGGCGGGTGAGCTGGACGCTGCCGCTGGGCGGCGGACCCGGGCGGTGCTCAACGCGACCGGTGTGGTGCTGCACACCAACCTGGGCCGGGCTCCCCTGTCGGAGGCGGCACGGGTGGCGGTCATGGAGGCGGCCGGGTATGCCACGGTCGAGTACGACCTCGCGGCTGGCCGGCGCGGGCGGCGCGGCGCGGCGGCCGAGGCGCTGCTGCGCGAGGCGACCGGGGCGTCGGCGGCGCTGATCGCCAACAACGCGGCCGGGGCGCTGCTGCTGGCCCTCGGCTGCCTGGCGCGTGGCCGTGAAGTGGTGGTGTCGCGTGGCGAGCTGATCGAGATCGGCGGTGAGTTCCGCCTGCCCGCGATCATGGAGGCCGCCGGGGTCACGCTGGTCGAGGTCGGCACCACCAACCGCACCCACCTGCACGACTACGCCCAGGCGCTCAGCGGGGCGAGCGGCGCCGTCCTCGCCGTCCACCCCTCCAACTACCGGGTCGAGGGCTTCACCACCAGTCCGGAGCTGGCCGCGCTCGCCGCGCTCGCCCACGAGCACGGCCTGCCGCTGCTCCACGACCTCGGCTCGGGGTTGCTCGGCGGCCCACTAGGCGGCCAGCTTGGGGGTCCACTTGGGGCGGAACCGACGGTCGCTGGCAGCCTGGCCGCCGGGGCCGACCTGGTGGTGTTCTCGGGTGACAAGCTGCTCGGCGGGCCCCAGGCCGGGCTGGTGGTGGGGCATGCGGACCTGGTCGGGCGGCTCGCCCGGCATCCGGTCGCCCGGGCGGTGCGTGCCGACAAGCTCACCATCGCCGCGCTTGAGGCGACCCTGGCCGCCCACCTCGCCGGGAGGCGCGACGAGCTGCCCGTGTGGCGTGCCCTGCTGCTCAGCCCTGCGGACCTGCGCCCGCGGGCGGCGGCGCTGGCGGCGGCGCTGGGGCCGGCTGCCCAGCTCCGCGACGGCGTCAGCGTGGCCGGCGGCGGCAGCCTGCCCGGGGAGGGGCTGCCCAGCGTCCTAGTCGAGGTGGACCCCGGCCCAGCCGGCGAGGACGAACTGCTCGCCAGGCTCCGCGCCGGCGACCCGCCGCTGATCGCCCGGGCCGAGCACGGCCGGGTGGTGCTCGACCTTCGCACCGTCCCGCCGGAACAGGACGAGCTGGTGGCCGCGGCACTCCGCCACGCCCTCGGCCCCGATCCGGGTACCGACGGAGGTGGTCAATGGCGCACGTGATCGGGACCGCAGGGCATGTAGACCACGGCAAGTCGGCGTTGGTGCTGGCGCTCACCGGGACCGACCCGGACCGGCTCGCTGAGGAGAAGGCTCGCGGGATGACCATCGATCTCGGCTTCGCCTGGACCCGGCTGCCGTCCGGGCGCGAGGTGGGCTTCGTGGACGTGCCCGGCCATGAACGCTTCATCCACAACATGCTGGCGGGGGTCGGCGGGGTCGACTGCGCCCTGTTCGTGGTCGACGCGACCGAGGGCTGGCGCCCCCAGTCCGCCGAGCACCTCGCCGTGCTCGACCTGCTCGGCGTCGCTACCGGGGTGGTCGCCCTCAGCAAGACCGACCTGTGCGACGCTGCCACCATCGAGGCGGCCGCGCGGGAGGTCGCCGACCGGCTTCGCGGCACCACCCTGGAGGGCGCGGCGATCGTGCCCACCGCAGTGCTGCCCGGACAGGCTGCGGCGGGTCGGGTCGGGGTTGAGGCGCTGCGGGTTGCGCTCGACCACGCGCTCAGCCGGGCGGCCGAGCCGCCTGACCTGGGGAGGCCGCGGCTGCCGATCGACCGGGTGTTCTCGGCGCGTGGGAGCGGCACGGTGGTCACCGGCACCCTCTCAGGCGGGGCCCTCACCGCCGACGTCGAGGCCGAGCTGCTGCCGGCGGGCCGGCGGGTACGCATCCGCGCACTGCAGGGGCACGGCGCGCCGCTGGCCAGGGCTGAGCCCGCCCGCCGCTTGGCGGTCAACTTGGCGGGCGTCGCCACCGCCGAGGTGGCGCGCGGCGACGTGCTGGTGCTGCCCGGCCAGTGGTCGCCGACCCGGGCGGCAGACTGCCGCCTGCGCTGCCTGGCCGCGGCTCCTGCCCCGCTCCGCCCCCGCGGCGCCTACCTGCTCTACGCCGGGGCCGCGGAGACCGCCGTGCGCCTGCAGCCGCTCGACGTGCGCGAGGTCGCGCCGGGCGGCGAGGCGCTGGTCCGCCTCCACCTGGAGCGGCCGCTGGTGCTCGACTTCCTGGAAGCGGTGGTGCTGCGCGACAGCGGCCGCGACGAGACGGTCGGCGGCGGCCGCATCCTCGACCCCTACCCTCAGGGCAGCGTCCACGGCACCGCCATGCGGGTACGGCGCGTGGAGGAGCTGGAGGCCCGGGAGCGCGCCGGCCGCGCGGGCCTGCCTGGCTGCGTGCTGGCCGAGCGCGGCGCAGTTGCGCTGAGCGACCTCTCCAGGCTGGCCGGGTCTGGGGAGCTCGGGAAGCTGATGCGCTCGCGCACGCTGGCATGGTCGGCGGCGGCATGGGAGGCGGCGCAGGCCGCGGCTGCCGGCGCCGGCCGCGCGGCGAGCGGCGCTGGAGGCGGGTGCCGGATGGCCGCAGGCGGCCGGTGCCGAGGTGGTGGAGGCATTGGTGGAGGCCGGGCGGCTGCTGGTGGACCGGGCGGAGCTGCGGCTCCCCGGGCATGGGGTGCGGCTCGACCCGGTCCAGGAAGCGGTCCGCGCCAAGGTCGAGGCAGCCGTCAGCGACGCCGGCGTGGGCATGCTGAACGAGGCGGAGCTGGCGGCGCTTGGCGCGGACCGGCGGCTGCTTGCGGTGCTGGTACGCCTGGGGGTGCTGGTGTCACTCGCTCCCGGGCGCTACCTCGGCAGCGCCGCGCTCGACCAAGCGGTGCAGCGGCTCCGCCGAGCCTTCCCGGAGGAGCGGCCGTTCTCGGCCAGCGAGGCCAAGGAGGCTCTCGGCACCACCCGCAAGACCGCGATCCCGCTGCTCGAGTACCTCGATCAGCACGGCGTCACCCTCCGCGCCGGCGACCGACGGCGTCTCAGGGAGCAGCGCCCGTAGGATCGGCCGGGTCGCGGCCGAAGAACCCGGCGAGGCGGTCGTAGGGCGGCGCGTCGGATGATACGGGGACCTCGTGGCCGAAGGCCATGCCACTGGCCTCGTCGCCGCGGAACTGCGGTGCCAGGTTCTGCCTGGCCCAGTCGAGCGACAGTTCCGCGAGTTCCGGGTCGAGGTGGTCGGTCGGCTGGCCGGTCGCCTTGGCCACATCCCAGGCGTGGACGGCCAGGTCGCTGACCTGCTGGTAGACCGACCAGCTGGCCGGGACCTCGCCGATGGGCAGCTGCAGCGTCCGGTCGAGGACGCCCGGTGCCCTCCAGGCCGCCAGCAATTCCTTCGCCGCCTGGTGACAGGCGCCGATCCAGTCGTCGCCGATGACGTCCTCATTGCTCGGCCGCGACTGCGTCTCGCCGCTGGTGCGCGCGGCGAAGAAGCGCACGTCCTGCACCACGTGGTTGACCAGGGCGCGCACGTCCCAAGAGCGGCACGGCGTCGGCAGCGTTGCCTGATCGGGCCCGACCCGGGCGATGATGACGCCGGCTTGGTCGAGCGCATCGGAGAGCATGCCGATCGGGTCGCGGGTCGCAGTCGTCGCCATCTGCCATTCCCCCTGATAGTTGCTAGGCTGCTGGGTAAGTTCCAGTGGGCCTCAAGATTTGCAACCATAGAGCATGGCCTCGACAGCACCAACCAAGGAACGCACCGAGCAGGAACAGGACGTCGCGGCGCCGGACGTCCCCTGGGTGGTCATCGTCTGGAACGACCCCATCAACCTCATGTCGTACGTCGTGTTCGTGTTCCAGAAACTGTTTGGCTACTCCAAGGAGAAGGCGACCAAGCTGATGCTCGACGTCCACCAAAAGGGCAAGGCGGTCGTCTCCAGCGGGCCGCGGGAGAAGGCCGAAATGGACGTCTACCGGCTCCACGGCTACGGCCTCTGGGCGACCATGCAGAAGGACCGCTAGAGCCGTGGCGGCGGTCTTCAAGCGGATCGGCGGCAACCGGCTCCGCTTCCGCCTCAGCCTGGAAGAGGTCTCCCTGCTCCATGACCTGCCGGAGCAGCTCCAGGCGCTGCTGAGCGAGGACGGGGCCAGCCAGACCGGGGCCGGGGAGGGCGCTGACCCGGTGGTGCGGCGCCTGTTCCCGCCGGCCTACCTGGAGGCGGCCGACGCCGAGCAGGACGCCGAATACCACCGCCTGATGCGCGACGACCTGCTGCGCGCCAAGCTCGACCAGGTCGACCTGGTCAGCCAGACCCTCACCCGGGGCATCGTGAGCGCGCGGCGCTGGACGGTCGACCTGAGCGAGGAGGAGGCGGCGGCGTGGCTCGGGGTGCTGAACGATGTGCGCCTCGCCCTCGGGGTCAGGCTCGGTATCACGGAGGACTTCGACGTCCCGGGGGACCTGCCCGGCCAGCCGCCCGAGCTGCAGCTCCTCGCCTACCTCGGCTGGCTCGAAGAACACCTGATCGAGGCGCTCACGGCGTAGCACCAAGGGCCGGTCCAGGGTCCGGGGCGTTATTCGACCTCGACCAGGGCCTCCACCTCGACCGGGACGCCGAGCGGCAGGGCCGCCACGCCGACCGCGGCGCGGGCGTGCCTGCCGGCCTCGCCGAAGACCTCGCCGAACAGCTCGCTGGCGCCGTTGACCACCTTGGGTTGGTCGGTGAAGTCCGGGTGGCTGGCCACAAAACCGCCCACGCGGACGACCCGGCGGACGCGCGACAGCTCACCCAGCTCCGCCTTGAGCGCCGCGAGGATGTTGATGGCGCACTGCCGTGCGGCCGCCACGCCGTCGTCGAAACTGACCTCGGCGCCGAGGTGACCCTTCCACGGCAGTTCGCCAGCCACCTGCGGGACCTGGCCGGAGACGTACACCAAATTGCCGGTGCGCACACAGGGGATGTAGGCGGCGACCGGGGCAACCGGCTCCGGCAGGTTGATGCCGAGTTCCTTCAAGCGCTCCTCGGGCGTTGGCATTTGCGCTCCCTCACTCGCTCGCGTCCGGTGGCGGGGTCAAGGACGTTCCATAACCTACTCTCCCTCCCCCGCCGCATCCCCCTGTCCGTTGCCGTTGCTGAAGAAGCGCCGCACGTCGTCCAGGGAACGGGTCAGCGGCGCAGGCGGCAGGCTGGCGAGCAGGGCCCTGCTGTAGGCGGCGTCCGCCAGGCGGCGGTCGAGCACGGCCATGACCCCGCGGTCGCTCTCGGTGCGGATCAGCCGGCCGAGCGCCTGCTGCAGCGAGACCGCGGCGATCGGCAGCCACACCGCGTTGAACTTGGAGCCGCCGCGCTGCTGGATGCGCCGGCCGCGCTCGGCGAGCAGCGGGTCGTCGGGCGGCGGGAACGGCAGCTTGTCCAGGACCAGCAGCGACAGGCTCTCCCCTGGCACGTCCACCCCCTCGAAGAAGGTACGGGTGGCGACCAGGACGCTGGCGACCTCGTCGCGGAAGCGGTCGGCGAGGCGGGCGGGGGTGTCGTTGCCCTGGACCAGCAGTGGGTAGGGCAGCGTGGCGAGCGCCGCCGCGTAGGACTCCAGCGCCTTCCATGAGGTGCAGAGCACCAGCGCACGCCCCTGGGACGCCTCCACCAGCGCGCGCAGCTCCTGCTCGGTGGCCGCACGGAAGCGCTCGCTGCTCGGCAGCGGCAGCTCGCGCGGCACATACAGCATGGCATTGCGTTCGAAGTCGAAGGGCGAGGTCGCCACCAGCGCGTCCGGTGCGCTGACACCCAGCGAGCTGGCGGTCTCGTCCAGGCTGCCGGCCACGGCCAGCGTCGCCGAGCAGGCGATCGTGGCGGGGACCTGGCGCCACAGGACCGCCTCCAGCATCGGGCCGGGTTCGACCAGCGCCGAGCGGATCCCGCGGCCGTCGCGGCGCTCCTCGACCCAGACGGCGAGGTCCGCCACCGGCAGCTCGCCCCCACCGCCGCCGCCGGGGGCGGCCGGCTCGGCGAGGCGCACCAGGTCGCGCCCGAGGGTGGTGAGGCGGCGCCTGGCCGCCTGGACACCGCCCTCCAGCTCGTCGTTGGCAGGCAGGTCCCGGAGCGAGGCCGCGGCGGCGCGGGCCTCCTCGCGCACCGGCTGCAGGGCCGACGCCAGCGTGGACGCAGCCCTGGAGCCTGGCAGGACCGGGCCAGGGCGCAGGGCGCTGGCATGCTCCTCCCAGCGGGCGCGCAGGCGCCGCGCCCAGTCGGAGCGCTGTCCCACGATCTTGGCCGCCGCGTCGGCCGCGGCCCCGGCACGGGTCACCCGCGCGGCGGTCACCGTGATCCCGTACAAGTCGGAGGCATGGTCGGCAAGGCGGTGCGCCTCGTCGATCACGATCACGTCGCTCTCGGGGAGCATCACGCCGGGGGCATCGGAGATCTCCCGCAGCTCCAGTTCGAGCAGCAGCAGATGGTGGTTGGTGACCACCACGTCGACCCCGCGTGCCCGCTCCCTGGCCTGCTCGGCGAAGCAGCGGCTGAAGAAGCCACAGCCCTTCTGCCCCGGACAGTCCTCGCCGGAGGTGGCCACTAGGTCCCAGGCGTCGTCGCGGGTCCCGGGCGGGGCGTCGAGCCGGGAAGCTGTCTCGGAGCCGAGCGCCCAGTCGACCAGCTCAAGGGCGGACTCCTCCTGCCTGGTGGCGGCGAGCCTGGTGGCGGCGACCAGGCCATCCATCTTGCTACGGCAGGCATAATTTCCGCGGCCCATGGCGAGGGCGAAGGTGGTGCCGAAGGCGTCGGCGAGGCGCGGCAGATCGCGCTCGACCAGCTGGGACTGGAGCGCCTTGGTGGCGGTGGCCACGATCGCGCGGCGGCCGGCGGCGACGATCGGGACCAGGTAGCCGAGCGACTTGCCGACCCCGGTGGGCGCGTGCACCAACAGCGGCCGTTCGGTGGCGAGGGCGCGGGCGACCGCCTCGGCCATGCGCCGCTGCGCCACCCGGTCGGTCAGTCCGGGCAGGGTGTCGAAGGCGGCCTGAAGATCCATAGCGGGCACCCTATCCGATCGCTGTGACGGTCGTCCGGGGGTCGTCCACAGGGGGCCCCGGGCGGCTGGTAGCCTCGGGGCTATGAGTGAGCGACGCAGGGCGTTGGTGATCAGCGCCCATCCGGACGATATCGAGTTCGGGGCTGGCGGGACCATCGCCCGCTGGACTGATGACGACTGGGACGTCCGCTACGTGATCGCCACCTCGGGGCAGCGCGGCGTGCAGGACCCCGGCGCCGATCCGGAGGAGTTCGGGCGGCTCCGCGAGGAAGAGTCGAGGGTCGCGGCCAAGCTCTGCGGGGTCGAGAGCGTGACCTTCCTCGGCTACATGGACAGCGAGGTGACCGACTCACCACGGTTGCGGCGGGACCTGGCGCGGCAGTTCCGCCTGCACCGGCCACACCGGCTGGTGACCATGAGACCCGAGCAACTCCCTCCGGAGGGCTTCGTCAACCACCCCGACCACCGGGTGGTTGGGGCCGTGGCGATCGACGTCACCATCACCGGCGGCACCACTGCGGCGATCTTCCCGGAACTGCTCACCGAGGAGGGCCTGGAGCCCTGGCAGGGCCTGGAGGACACCTGGCTGATGGGCCCCGGCGGGACCGAGGTAGTCGACGTGACCGACACCTTCGAGCGCAAGATCGCGGCGCTGCACGCCCACGCCAGCCAGATGGCCCAGATCGACGGGGACGTGCGTGACTTCCTGGCCCGCTACCTGGCGGCGATCGGGGCTCCCCACGGCTACACCTACGGCGAATCGTTCCGGGTGCTGCGCCGCAGGCGTTAGACGCTGCCTCCTCAGGTCTGGCTCGTCCAAATTTGACGGAAATCGATGGGGCGCAGATGATCGTTTCTCCCCCCGTCGAGCGTCCCCTGCCGCACAGTCGTCGCATCGTGAGGGTGAGTCATGGCGAGAGTTTCCCGCTCGGCCAGCTCGGCCCGGACGTATCCGCGCCAGGGTCGGCGGGTCCTCCCTGTCAGCCTTTCCAAGATCGCGCTGGTGCTCATCGCGGTGCTGCTGTTGCTGCTCGCGTTGATGGTCGGCCACCACTACCGCACCCGGTCGATCAATGCCGCGGCGGCGGCTGGAACCGGAAGCAGCAAGCCGGCCAGCGTGACGCTGCCGAAGGACAGCGGGGTGATCGACGTGCGCGCCTTCGGTGCCAAGGGCGACGGGCGCAGCGACGACACGGCGGCACTGCGCCGCGCGCTCGCCAGCACTGCGGGTGCCGCAGCCGACGACCGGCTGACGCTCTACCTGCCCGCCGGCACCTATCTGGTGAGCGACACCGTGACCTTCCCGCGTCCGGGCATCACCCTGCAGGGCCAGGGCATCGGCAGCACCAAGATCAAGCTGCGTGACCGGACCCCCGGATTCAAGGACCCGGCCCATCCCCGGCCGCTGCTGGCCACCTACGGCGGCACTCGCGGCACCAACCAGTGGCGCTGGTGCTCGCTCCAGGACCTGACCGTCGACGCTGGCGCTGGGAACTCCGGGGTGGTTGCGGTGCGCTTCCTCTCCAACGACGGCGGCCTCCACAACGTGCTGATCAACGCGGAGGGCCTGGCAGGAGGCGGCATCCAGGCACGTGCTGGCGTGACCGGGCTGCAGCTCACCCAGCCGTGGGTCGGGCCGGCCCTGTTCGACCACGTCACCGTCGACGGCTTCGACACCGGCATCGAGGTGGCCGGGGCGGAATACCCGGTCACCTTCGAGCATCTGCGCCTCCTCCACCAGCACAGCGCCGGCCTGGTCAACCGCGCCAACCTGGTCAGCATCCGTGACCTGCTCACCGTCGACGCCGTGCCGGCCATCCGCCAGCTCGCCTGGAGCAACGGGACGCTGAACTCGGGGATGGTCACGGTGGCCGGCGGCAGCCTGCGCGGCGGCGCGCCAGGCAACGTGGCGGTCGAGAACCAGGCGTCCACCCGCATGCCAGGCTTCCTGTACCTGCGTGACCTGACCAGCAGCGGCTACCGCGCCGCCATCAACGACCGGGGCAAGCTGGTACGCGGCCCGCGAGTCGCCGAGTACGTCTCCGGAACCCGCCTCGGCCTGTTCCCCGCCGAGGCCGGCACCGGCGGCACGGCCGGGGCCGGGGCCAGCGCCACGCGCCTGCCGGTGCGCGATGCTCCCACAGTGCCGCCGGGGACGGTGGCGCGGGACTGGGTCAGCGTGGCCAGCTTCGGTGCGCGGCCCGGCGACGGCGCTGACGACACCAAAGGCATCCAGGCCGCCATCGACGCCGCCGGGCGCGCCAGGCAGAGCACCGTCTACCTGCCCCACGGCAACTACGTCATCAGCGACACCATCCACCTGCGCGGTGGCGTGCAGCGCCTCTTCGGCATGGGGTCGCGGCTGGTGCTGTCCGGCAAGCTCGCCACCAACCTGGCGCTGCCCAGCTTCCGCTTCGAGAACGGCCCGTCAACCGCCCTGGTGGTGGAGCGCTTCCAGGAGCTGGGCCGCCTGCAGGACGCGGCCAGCCGCACCCTGGTGGTGCGGGACAGCGGGCTCGCCCGCTACTCCAACACCGGCCACGGCCGCCTGTTCCTCAGCGACGTGGCCAGCGGGCTGCTGCTCATCGACCACCAGGCGGTGTGGGCGCGCCAGCTCCACCTAGACGAGCGCGGCACCAAGATCGTCAACCGCGGCGGGACCCTGTGGGTCCTCGGCCTGGACGCCGACCGGGCCGGCACCATCCTGCAGGCAAGCGGCGGCGCCCGCAGCGAGATCCTTGGCGGCCTGGTGTTCCCGGCCGAACAGGTCCCCGCCGGCCAGCCCGCGTTCGCCGCCACCGACGCCCACCTCACGGTCGTCGCCGGGGGCTCCGCCTACGACGTCCCGTCCCGCTTCCAGGTGCTGGTCCGCGAGACCCGCGCCGGGACCACCCACACGCTGCCGCGCACAGCGGCGCCGAGCCGGCTCGCCGCCGCTGGCGGCTTCGTTCTCCCGCTGTACGCGGATTAGAGCCCCGAACCCCCCGGCTATTCCTTGGGGCGCTTGAAGAAGGCGACGGTGCCGCCGACCTCCGGGGTGTGGACGGTGACCAACTCCCAGCCGTCCTGGCCCCAGTTGTCCAGGATCTGCTTGGTGTTATGCGGCAGCAGCGGGACGGTGACGTACTCCCACGTGGTCATGGCGATCCTCTCCATCAGCGGGTGACGATCGCCAAGGCTATCTAATCTAGCCGGCGCGGCGGGCGAGGAGCTGACGACGCTCGTATTCGTTGAGGCCACCCCAGATACCGTGGGGCTCGCGCACCATCAGGGCATACTCACGACACTCGACCAGCACCGGGCAGCGGCGGCAGAGCGCCTTGGCCGCCGCCTCACGCTCCAGCCGGTCCTCTTTGCGCTCGAGGTGGTTCGGCGCGAAGAACAGCTCGGACTGCGGTCCCTTGCAGTTGGCGTGGTGCTGCCAGCCGATCTGCAGGCGCCAGGGGGGACCGCCCCGGGCGATGCTGGCTGGTTTCGTGATCGTGGTGCTCCCGGTGGTGCCCATCATGTTGTCGTCCTTCCTTCACCCCGGCCGCTTTCGCGCCTGTCGGGGCCGGATCAAGCGACCAAGCCAACGAGTCGGGCACACCACCCGATCGGGTCGCCAACCTCCGTATGCGCAGCCTAACCCCCGGCACCGTTAGCCTCAATCCCCAGGTCCGTAACGCTTTTGTTGCAACGGTGCCGCCGAGAGGCGGCACACACTAGATATCGCATACCGGGGGTCAACAGGGCATAAAGGGGTCGCCTCTGGGCCGCCCTCAGTCGGCGCGGCGTGGCGGTATCTCGTCGCGGCCGCGGGAGGGGCTCGGGCCGCCATGGCCGTTGGACGACCCGCCGAAAAAGTTCAGCAGCTCGATCGGGATCGGCAGCACCAAGGTGGAGTTCTGCTCGGTGGCGACCTCGGTCACGGTCTGCAGGAAGCGGAGCTGCAAAGCCGAGGGGTTGCGCGACATCACCCCCGCAGCTTCGGACAGGACATGGGAAACCTGCAGCTCGGCCTCGGCCGAGATCCTCAGGGCCTTGGCGTCACGGGTGGCCTCAGCCTCGCGGGCCATGGCGCGCTGCAGATCCTCGGGAAGGTCGACGTCCTTGACCTCGACCGAGGTGACGCGCACCCCCCACGGCGCGGTGACACCGGCGATCACCGCGGACAACTCGGCGTTGACCTCCTCGCGGGCGCTCAGCACCTCGTTCAGGGTCTTCTTGCCGAGGGTGGCGCGCAGGTTGGTCTGGGCCGCCTGGCTGGTGGCGAAGAGGTAATTCTGAATCTCGACCACGGCTTTGATCGGGTCGACGACCTTTGAGTACACAACCGCGTCCACCTGCAGGGTGACGTTGTCGCGCGTGATGATGTCCTGGGGCGGCACGCTCATGGCCACCGTCTGCAGGTTGACCTTGCGCATCCGGTCAATGCCGAACGGCAGGATGTAGAACAGGCCCGGCCCCTTCGGCTCACGCAGGACGTTACCGAAGCGGAAGATCACCGCACGCTCATATTCCTGCAGCACCCGGACGGTGGTGGCGATCCCAATCCCGGCGAGCGCGAGCAGGACCAGCAACCCCACAATAACGATGCCCACTTCAGTCTCCTCGAATCACCCCGCCCGAAAGCGGCGGGACGTGTGCGATGCAGTTTCTCACGAACCAGCCGGTAGATGACTAGAAAAATCTATCCGCCGATTGCGTCCGATTGTGACTGAACTGGCGTCAACGAGCGCGTTGCAAGCGGCGCTGACGTCGCCGCGCCGGGCGCAGCGCCGCGGGGTCCTCGGGGGTGACCCGCAGGATGCCGTCGACCACGCTGTCGACCGTGACCCGCTGCCCGGTCGGGAGCAGGCCGCCGCTGGCCAGCTCGGCGCGCCAGATGGCGCCGTCGATCACCACGATGCCACCGGGATTGAGAACGCTGCGGACCAGCCCGCTCGCGCCGACCAGCGCCTCACCGCCCGCTGGCACCTGGCGCTGGGAGCGCAGCACCACCGTCAGGATCACCACGAACCAAGCCACCAGCCAGAGGGTGCCGAGCACGGCCAAGCGGCCGTCCACCCGCAGCAGCGGCGACGGGCTTGCGAGCAACCACCAGGAGCCCGCAGCGCTGAGCCCGGTGGCGGCCAGGGTGACCAGGCCGAGGCCACTCGCCGCCGTGTCGGCGGTGAACAGCGCCAGCCCTGCGACCAGGGCGCCGAACGCGAACCAGTTGGTCGGCAGCACCACCAGGGAGTACACCGCGAGCAGGCCGATCAGCAGCCCCGCGACCCCGGCGACTCCGAAGCCCGACTGGAACCACTCAAACGACAGGCAGCTCGCGGCCGCGAGCAGCAGCAGGTAGGCGAGGGTCGGGTTGGCGAGACCGTGGCGGACCCGGTCGAACAGCGATTGCGACAGGAAGCGCACCTCGAACCGTGGCACCTGGATCGCGACACCGTCGGCCTGGCGGCCGTTGAGGCCGGTGATCGCGGCTGGCAGGGATTCCGCTTCGTAGGCGGCCAGGCCTGCCCGCACGGCCTCGGCACCGCCGATCATGCCGGTGGAGGCCGCCGCCGGCAGCCCGGAGGCGCCGAACAGGGCCGCTTCGGCGCTGGCGTGACGGCCGTGTCCCAACTCCGCCGGCAGCGCAGGGCCGATGCGCGCCTGGTGGGACGCTGTCACCACGTCGGCTTTGGCGAGCAGGAACGCCGCCGCGCCGCCGGCCTGGGCCGCACGTGGCCCCACCCAGACAGCCAGCGGCACCCGGGACCCGGCGACCACCGCCTCGACAGCGGCCGGGTCAACGCCGAGACCCCCGAACGAGTCAAGCTGGATCAGGAAGACCCGGGTACCGCGCCCCGGAGCGGCGTCGACCGCCCTGCGCAGCGCCCCGAGCGTGGGCCGGTCAAGGACGCCAGAGAGGGTGAACACCTCCACCCTCGGCCCGCCCTGGCCCTGCGTCTGCGCCTGGGCCGGCCGACCCGGCAGAACGAGGCTCACCAGCAGCAGCCCGGCAGGAAGCAACCGAAGGAGCGAAAGCGACTTCATCGTGGTGGGACGGTACTAGGGCGCGCGCGGACGCGCCACGCGAACACGCTTTGCGGACGACTAGGATGGCCCGATATGACGCCCCTGAACGTGCTGGACCGAGCCCGGCTGGTCGTGGTCACCGGAAAGGGCGGGACCGGAAAGAGCACGGTCGCCGCCGCGCTGGCGATGGCCTCCGGGGCGCGCAGGCGCCGCACCCTGGTCGCCGAGGTGGAGGGTCGCCAAGGGCTTGCGCCGCTGTTCGGGCAGCGCACCCTCGGCCATGACGAACCGCGGGTCGCGGCGCGGGTCAATGGCCTTGCGGTGGACCCCGAGGCGTCCCTGCGCGAATACCTTGGCCGCTACGGTTTCGCGCCGCTGGCGCGGCTGCTCAGCTGGGCAAAGCTCACCAGCTTCATCACCGCCGCCGCCCCCGGCCTCGGCGACGTCCTGTTGGTCGGCAAGGTCTGGGAAGCAGCCACCCGGCCCGGACCTGACGCTTACGAACTAGTGGTCCTGGACGCACCGCCGACGGGGCGGGTGGTGCCGTTCCTGCGCGCGCCTGAGACGGTGGCGGAACTCGCCAGGGTCGGCCCGATCCGCCACCAGGCCGACCGGGTGAAGGAGTTGCTCGACAACCCCGAGCGCTGCGCGGTGCTGCTCACCTGCCTGCCTGAGGAGCTGCCGGTCGCGGAGACCCTGGAAGCAGCGGCGGCGCTGCGGGCCGCCGGGCTGCCGCTGGCCGGCGCGGTGGTCAGCCGGGTCACCCCCGACCAGCTCGGCAGCCGCGCCAGCCGCCTGGCCGCGCTGGCCAAGGACCCCGCGCCACTGGCCAAAGCCGCCGCTGAGGCTGGCGCGACGCTGGAGGCCGCTGCGCTCGGCGCGCTGGTCAGCGAGGCCCGCGACCGCCAGCGGCAGGTCAACCGCGAGCGCCGCCTGATCAAGGAGCTGGCCGCCGGCCTGGAAGGCCTTCCGGTCGCCGAGCTGCCGCTGCTCGCCGGCGGCGCCAGCGGCCCGGACGCCATCGGGACGCTCGCCGAGCGGCTGCTGGCCTCGCCCCTGGGGGCGCCCTCGGCGGCGCCCGCGCCCACACGGGCCCACGCATGAGCGCGAAGGCGAAGCAGGACTCGGCCTCGCCCCTGCAGGAGATCGTGACCAGCGCCCGGATCGTGGTGTGCTGCGGGTCGGGCGGAGTGGGCAAGACCACCACCGCAGCGGCGGTGGCACTGCGGGCGGCGGAGCGGGGGCGGCGGACCTGCGTGCTCACCATCGACCCGGCGCGGCGGCTGGCACAGGCCCTCGGCCTCGACCTGCTGTCGAACACGCCCAGTCCAGTGCGCGGCAAGGGCGTGCCGAGCGCCGGCAACGGGGCAGGCAACGGCCCTGGCAGCCTCGACGCGATGATGCTCGACATGCGGCGTACCTTCGACGAGGTCATCGAGCGCTACGCGCGGGACGAGGAGCAGCTCGACCGCATCCTGGCCAACCGCTTCTACCAGCGCCTCTCCTCCACCTTGGCGGGCACCCACGAGTACATGGCCATGGAGAAGCTCTACGAGCTGCACGAGTCGCAGCGCTACGACCTGCTGGTGGTCGACACCCCGCCGACCCGTTCGGCGCTGGACTTCCTCGACGCCCCCGAGCACCTGAACGAGCTGCTCGATGCGCGCGCCTTCCGCCTGCTGATCGCCCCGGCGCGGCGCATCGGCGGCGGCTACCTGAAGGGCCTGAACCTGGCCACCACCGCCATGACCCGGATGGTGCGCCGCCTCACTGGCTCGGAGCTGCTGGCCGAGGTGGGCGAGTTCTTCGCCGCCTTCGAAGGCATGTACGACGGATTCAAGGACCGCGCGCAGCGCGTCTACCAGCTGCTCAAGCATCCCAGCACGGCCTTCGTGGTGGTGGCGACCCCGGAGGCGGGCGCGCTGCGCGAGGCCGGGTACTTCGCCAACCGGCTGGCCGCTGACCGTATGCCGCTCGGCGCCCTGGTGGTGAACCGCGTCCACCAGGCCCACCCGATCCCGGAGGTGCCCCCGGCCGCCGCGGAGCGCCTCGCCAGCGGCGGTGCCGACGCGCGCCTGCTGGCCAGCCTGCTGGAGCAGCACGCGGCCCTGGAAGCGCTGGCCACCGCCGAGCAGGAGCGTATCGCCAGGCTGCTCGACCGCGTCCCCAGCATCGGCGTGGTGCAGGTGCCGCTCCTGGCCGACGACGTCCATGACCTGGCCGGCCTGCGGCGCCTCTCCGGTCAGCTATTCGCGCCGCTCAACGCCTGACGGCGTCGGGTAGCTGGTAGCGCCAGCCGGGGCCGCTCCAGCCAGGGCGACCCTCGATCTGGACCCGGCCGGAGAGGTGCAGCAGCAGCGCGGTCGGGCTCGCGCCGGAGTCGTCGCTAGAGCTGAACAGGCCCTGCAGGACCAAGCGGGCGGCGCGTGGCTCGGGGCCCCTGTCCCCCGGGCCGGTGAGGTCCCAGCGGTGCAGGACCACCTCGGACAGCGCCACCGCGGCCATGGTCCGGGCCGAGAAGCGGTAGTCGAGGTGCCACACCCGCGCGGTCGGCTCGGTCGCCTCCAGCAGATCGTCGAGGCGCCGGCCGACGTCGCCGAGCCGCCACGGCAGCCGTTCCAGAGGCGGCGCCTCGACCGTGCCGAACTTCGGCCGCTCAGCAGCGCCGCGCTGCTCGATGCCGGTGCAGTAGGCGCTCAGCGCCTCCAGCAGGTGGGTCGCGGTCTCGCGGTTGCTCCAGCCAGGATTGGCCGAGGGCGCCTCCCAGTCGCCTGGCGTCCAGGGCGCCAGCCGCCTCACCAGGGTCTCCATCTGCCGCGCCAGGGTGGCGCGCAGGTCGGCCGGCGACGGGCCCTTGATGGTGGTCACCGGGACCCACCGGGAGCCTTGGGCGCCGCATCGGGATGCGGACCTCCCAGCGCTTGCGGCGGGGTGAGGTCGATCCCCTCGGCGGCCAGCGCCGCCTCGGCGGTCTCGAGCACCTCGCTGCGCACCCGCAGCAGGTCGGCGCGGCGGGGATCGATCCAGAACAGCAGGCGGAGCTGCAGCGTGCCCTGCCCGAAGTCCTTGGTCAGCAGGCGCGGCGGGTCCTCGTCGCTGACCCCCTCCACCTTGGCGGCCGCGGCCAGCAGCAGCTCGCGCACCCGGGCGCTGTCCTGGGCGTACGGCACGTCAACAGTGACCTCGAGGCGCCGGCGCATGGTGGCGCTGGCGTTGGTCAGCACCTGGGTGAACAGCAGCTTGTTCGGCACCAGCACCAGTTGGCCGTCCACGGTGCGGAGCTGCGTGGCACGCACGCGGATGTCCTCGACGGTGCCGTTGGCATCGCTGATCGCGATCATGTCCCCCGTGGTGAAGGGATGCTCGAGCAGCAGCACGATGCCGGCCACGAAGTTGCTGACGATGTCCTGCAGAGCGAACCCGAGCGCGACCGTGGCCAGGCCGAGGCTGCCGATCAGCACGCTCGGGTTGAGGCCGCCCAGCGACAGTGCGACCAGGATGCCGAGCAGGAAGATGCCGAAGTAGGCGAGCTTGGCCACCAGCAGGTGCACGTACGCTTCGGTCGAGGTGCGGCGCAGGGCGGCCTCCACCCCTCGGCGTACCAGCCGGGCAAGCACCACGGTGACCACCAGGAACACGACTGCGGCGATCAGGTTGGGCAGGTGCTTGACGAAGGTGTCGCCGAATTCTTTGAAGGCGTCGCCGAAGCTTCCGCCGGAAGCTCCTACAACGGCGCCGAAGGTACGTGCTAGCAGTCTCAGTTGCCTCCTCTTGCCGAGGCCGGCTTGTGGATCTGGGCTTTAAAACCTATCATCCGGGCTTGCCTGGCTGGGGGCTCCCCCACTCCTGTCGGCGTCGACTTGTGCTATACCGGTGCCCAATGGCCGATCTTCCGTTCCCGAAACCGCAGCTCCCGCTGGGCCGGGCGCGACTTGCCGCCCTGCTGGGGACCCGGCTCGGCTCGATGCTCGCGGTGATTACCGCGCTCGCCCTGATCAGCAGTGTGGTCGCACTGCCGCTGATTGTGCCGCTGGCCGCAAGCCTCAAGAGCACCACCAAGCGCCTTGGCAACGTGCCGCCGTTGCCCGCCCACCTCAACACCCTGGCGCAGCGCTCCGAGATCGTCGACTCGCAAGGTCATGTGCTCGGGATCCTGAAGGAGGAGAACCGGGAGTACGTCCCGCTCAAGCAGATCCCGAAGGTCGTCAGGGACGCGGTGGTGGCGATTGAGGACGACCGCTTCTACGAGCACAACGGCGTCGACTTCCGCGGGATCGGCCGCGCGGCCATCGCCGACCTCCGAGGCGGCTCCTTCAGCCAGGGCGGCAGCACCCTGACGCAGCAGTACGTCAAGAACGTCATCATCAACGACACCTCCCGCACCCTGGACCGCAAGGTCAAGGAGGCGATCTACGCCGTCCAGCTGGAGAAGCGCCTGACCAAGGACCAGATCCTGGAGCTATACCTGAACCAGGCGGCCTTCGGCGAGGGCACCTTCGGCGTAGCGGCCGCCGCCGAGCACTACTTCGGTGGCAAGAGCGTGAGCAAGCTGGACCTGGCCGAGGCTACCGCGCTGGCCGCGACCATCGCCTCGCCCGAGACCTTCAAGCCCACCCAGCCGAAGGCCAGCACCGCGCGCCGGGACATCGTGCTCGATCGCATGCAGCAGCTTGGCTTCGCCACCGACAAGCAGGTGGCCGCCGCCAAGAAGGAGAAGCTGAAGGTCAAGGTCTTCTTCCCGCAGAACAAAGAGCAGCCGTTCATCGACTACATCCGGACGCAGCTGCTGACCGACCCGATCTACGACAAGACCCTCGGCAAGGCCAACACCGCCGCGCGCAAGCAGGCGGTGTTCCAGGGCGGCCTGCGGATCGTCACCACACTGGACACGACCAGGCAGGCGCAGGCCACCCTGGCGGTGAACACCCAGATGGGCGACCTTCCCGCTTCCCAGCCGGACGCTGCTCTGGCCAGCGTGGAGCCCAACACCGGGAAGGTGGTAGCCCTGTTCGGCGGGCGCAAAGGCAACGGGCCCAAGCGGGGCACCGACTCCGACGTGAACTTCGCGCTCGGCAACCTCGGCGGTGGCAGCGGCGTCCGGCCGGGGTCGGCGATGAAGACGTTCTTCATCGTCGCCGCCCTCGAGGAGGGCATCTCGCCGTCGATCACCTTCAACGCGCCGCCCAGCTACCCAACCGCTACGCAGGACGGCCCCCCGGGATGCACCCCACCCTGGCACGTGGGGAACGCCGAGGCCCATGAGGGCGGCACGTTCAACATGTACGGGGCGACCGCCAAGTCGGTGAACACCTGGTTCGCCCAGCTCGCTGGCAAGATCGGTCCCGCCAAGGCCATCGAGGTCATGCGCCGCATGGGGATCACCAACGCGCCCACGCCGCAGGACAAGAACTTCAGCAACTGGGCCGTCTGCCCGGAGGTGCTCGGTGCCCTGGGCGTGTCGGTGCTCGACATGGCGAGCGCCTACAGCACCCTCGCCAACAACGGCATCCACTGCACCCCCTACACCATCGACCGGATCACCCTGGGGATCAACGGCAAGGAGCTGTACAGCCACAAGCCCGACTGCCACCAGGTGATCGACCCGGGGATCGCCGCGCAGACCGTCGACATGCTGCGCAAGGTCGTGACCAGCGGGACCGGCACGGCAGCTGCGCTCCCTGGCAGGCCGGTGGCTGGCAAGACTGGCACTGACGACGCGCACTCCAACGCCTTCTTCGACGGCTTCACCCCGCAGCTCGCGACCGCCGTCTGGGTGGGCTTCCACCTCAGAACCCCGATGCTCAGCCAGTGCCGTCCGAATGGCGGCCCCATGTTCGGCGCCTGCCAGCCGGCCCATATCTTCGGGCAGTACATGACCATGGCCATGTCGGGCCAGCCGGTGGTGGGCTTCCCGGCGCCACCCACGCCGGAACCGTCCGCGCCCACAGCGGGCACGGTCCCCAATGTGGTTGGCCAGCAGCTCCAGCAGGCCATCGCGGCGCTGAATCGCGCCGGCTATCGCCAAATCAAGACCAACCAGGTCAACACCAATGGACGCAAGGGCCAAGTGGTGGGCCAGAGCCCAACTGGTGGCACCCAGGCCGACCCCCGTAACACCACCGTGACGCTGGACGTCAACGGCGCCGGTGGCGGTGGCGGGGGTGGCGGCAACGGCAACGGCAACGCGGTGGTGCCGCCAGTCGTTGGCCTGACCCAGAACCAGGCGCAGACCATCCTCACCGGTCTCGGCCTAGCGGCGTCGGTCCTGTTCGTGCTAGTGACCAACCTGGCGCAGGTCGGGCGGGTCCTCTCCCAGAACCCAGGGGGTGGATCGGTGGTGGCCTCCGGCTCCACCGTCACCCTCCAGGTCGGGCGCCTGCGTGTGGTCCCCTGACCTATGACCTAGCCCGCTCCGCTCGCCTGGAGGCGTTCCAGTGCCAGCTTGCGGACCTCGTTGCCGTCGGCGCGGCCCTTCACCGCAGGCATGACCCTGCCCATCACCTTGCCGAGTTCCCTGGGATCGCTGGCGCCGGTGGCTGCGATGGCGTCGTCGACCAGCTGGGCCAGCTCGCCGGGTTCGATCGCCGCCGGCAGGAAGCGACCGAGGATCCTGAGCGCGAACGCCTCCTGGTCGGCCCGCTCGCCCCGGCCGGCCTCGCGGAAGACCTGCTCGGACTCCTGGTGCTTGCGGGCCTCGCGCTGTAGCACGGTGACGGCCTCGTCGTCGGAGAGGTCGTGGCGTGCCTCGATCGCGGCCGTCTTGAGCGCCGAGAGCGCCAGCCGCAACGCGGAGACCTCCTCGCTCTGGTGCGCCTTCATGGCCGCATACATCGCTTGCTGAATATCGTCGGTGAGCATGCCGGAAGGTTATCGCTACAATGCGCCTTCCGTCGCTCCCCTACCGAGCCAAAGGTGCTAAGAGCGCGATGCCGAACCGTAGCCTGACCCGACGCGCCGGCCTGGCCGCCGCCCTGGTGGCCGCTGCCGGTGGTGCGTGCGTCGCCTACGGCGCGCTGGTCGAGCTGGACTGGTACCGCCTGCGGCGTGAGGTCGTCCCGCTGCTGGCGCCCGGCCAGGAACCCTGCTCGATCCTGCACCTGAGCGATCTGCACCTGCTGACCTCCCAGGCCCGCAAGCAGCGCTTCCTCACCGAGCTGGCCGAGCTGCCCATCGACATGGTGGTGGTGACGGGCGACATATTGGGCGAGCCGGATGCGCTGGAGCCGGCGCTGGAGGTGATGCGCCGCTTTCAGCCGCGCCTTGGCGGGGTGGTCGTGCTCGGCTCCAACGACTACTACTCGCCCCGCTTCAAAAACTACCTCGCCTACTTCCTGCCCAACCGCAAACGCCGCCTGCCACACGGCCACAATCCCTGGCGCGAGCTGGTCGCTGGGCTGGAGCGCATGGGCTGGCTGGTGCTCTCGAACCGGCGCGGCCGCCTCGGCGACGTGGAGCTGGCCGGCATGGACGACCCCCACATCGACCGCGACGACCCGGCAGTACCGGTGCCGGCGAACGGCCAGGCGGCGCGGCTGCGCATCGGCGTGGTCCACAGTCCCTACCAGCGCAGCCTCGACGTCTTCGAGCGCAACGGTTACCCGCTGGTGCTGACGGGGCACACTCATGGCGGGCAGGTGCGGCTGCCGGGGATCGGTGCATTGGTGACCAACTGCGATCTCCCCCGCGACCAGGTGCGCGGGCTGTCGCGTTGGGGCCGGAGTTGGCTGCACGTCAGTGCCGGCCTTGGCACCAGCAAGTACGCGCCGTTCCGTTTCGCCTGTCGTCCGGAGGCCTCCCTGCTCCTGCTGGTGCCGGCAGGGACCTGACCTGACCCGGCCGCTGGCCGGCACAGGCCACAGAATCGGGTGGGGGGAGCAGGGGATGCTTGGGCTGAGCGGCGGACAGGTGCGGATCGAGCGGGGGATCGCCTCCGCCTACCGCTGGCTCGCGCGCAACCGCATCACCCGCTTCCCGTGGGCGGTGATCCAGACCTACTCGCGGGCGCAGGGTTCGCTACTGTCGGGCAGCATGGCGTACTACACCTTCCTGTCGCTGATCCCGATGCTGATGCTCGCCGGCTTCGTGATCGGCACCATCGCCAGCTCCAACCAGCACATACGGGACCTGTTCGCGACGGCGATCGGGCAGCTCCTGCCCGGCAGCCAGGGCCGCGACATGGTCAACCAGCTGATCGGCGCGCGTGCCACCTTCGGGGTGTTCGGATTGTTCAGCGTCGCCTACGCCAGCAGCGGCTTTCTCGGCGCCATGACCGCGTGCATGAACCGCATGTGGAAGGTGGACAGCGGGCGCAACCCTATCGGCCAGAAGGCCCTGAACGTGCTGATGGTGATGCTGCTCGGCGTCGTCCTGCTGAGCTCGGTCGGTATCAGCCTGTGGGCGAGCTACCTCGCCAAGACCGTGCTCGGGTCCGATGCCGGACCCTTGCCCAGCATCCTGGCCTGGCTGGCGAGCCCCGCCTCGATGCTGGTGGTGCTGCTGCTGCTCTACCGCATGCTGCCGTCACGCAGGCTGTCGTGGTTCGGGCAGCTTCCTGGGGCGGTCTTCGGCGCGCTCGGGTTCCAGGTGCTGAAGTGGGGCTTCGGCGTCTGGGCGCGGCGCTCCGCCGGCATCGAATCGCTGCCCCGCTCACTGGTCTCAGTGGTGCTGCTGCTGGTCTGGCTCGGCTTCTTCGGCCAGCTGACGCTGTACGGCGCGGCGATCAACGTGGTCTTCGAACGCCGGCGCCAGAATCGGCCGCTATTCCCAGACATGTTCCCGGACACGCAAGAACACAGCAGCGTTGCAAAGGTTGCGGATGTCGATGGACAGACTAGGGCTACAGAAGATGCAGAAGCGCGGTAGCGCGCATAGATGCAGAAAGCGCGGTAGCGCCCGAACGAGGGGAAGGTGTTTCAGGGCCGCCGCTCCCGTCACACCGGGAACCTCTGCCCGGGCGCTACCGTCCTCCAGAACATCGTCGCCTGCGCGCGGCTTTGGATGGCACATCTGGACCGATCATGGCTAGCCTGTTCGGGTCATCTTGTGATGAACCAAGGGAGCCAGGATCATGCATTTCACCGCTGTTGAGCAGCGCAGATGGGCCCCCCAGACCGCCCGTCCCCCACTGCCGCAATGTCAGGCCACGCGCGCCGCTCCCGCCCATTGTCGCCAGCGGCAACCCGGCAACCGCCAGGCAAACGTGACGCCAAATATCACTACATTGCCGTACCACCGCGGACCTCCAGGCGGAGCACAATTCGAAGGACGTAATCGATCACCGGGAGGAATCCTCACTTTGTCCAGCATGCCGACCGATGTGCTTTCCGAGCAGGACGCCATCGACTTACTCAGCACCCGCGACCCAGTGGACGTGCTGATCGGCATCCCCTCGTTCAGAAACGCCAAAACCATCGGGCACGTCGTGCGAGCCGTGGAAGCCGGCCTGCGGAAGTACTTTCCCCACCGCCGCAGCCTGATCGTCGTCTCCGACGGCGACTCGAGCGCTGGCACCATCCAGGCCGCCCTCACGGCCACCACGGCGGGCGACGAGGAGATCTTGCTGCTCGACCGGAAGTCTGAACTCCCCGACAAGCTTGCCTTCACCTACACCGGCATGTCCGGCAAGGGCTCGGCGTTCCGGGCGATCTTCGAGGTCGCCAAGGCGGTCGACGCCCGCGCCTGTGCCGTGTTCGACGCGGACCTGCGTTCGGTCAGCCCCGAGTGGGTCGACCGCCTGGTCGGGCCAGTCCTCGACGACGGCTACGACCTGGCGGCGCCCTGCTACGAGCGGCACCGCTTCGACGGCACCATCACCAACTCGATCGCTTTCCCGCTCACCGCGGCGCTGTACGGACACCGGCTGCGCCAGCCGATCGGCGGAGACTTCGGCTTCTCCGGGCGCCTCGCCGCCCACTGGGCCGGCAAGCAGGTCTGGAGCACCGACGTGGCGCGCTTCGGGGTGGACATCTGGATGACCACCGTGGCGCTGTGCGAAGGCTTCTCGGTGTGCCAGTCGAACCTCGGCGCCAAGCTGCACGACGCCAAGGACCCCGGCAAGGACCTTGGCCCGATGTTCCGCCAGGTGGTCGGCAGCTTATTCGCGCTCGCCGGCCGCTACGTGGACCGCTGGATGGAGTGCGACCGCATCCAGCCGGTGCCGACCTTCGGGTTCCGCGCCACTGCCTCCACCGAGGAGATCCGCGTCAACGTCGACCGGCTGATCTGGCAGTTCGTCGACGGCTACATCAGCTACCAGCAGATCTGGCGCGAGGTGCTGGCCAGCGAGAACCTCGACGGGGTCCTGGCCGCGGTCCACGAGGCCAGCGAACGGCCGGAGGGCTTCGTGCTGCCGGTCGAGCTGTGGGCTCGCATCTGCTTCGACTACCTGCTGGCCTACAACGCCCAGGTGATCGAGCACGGCAAGCTGCTCGACTCGCTCATCCCCCTGTACTTCGCCCGCACGGCGACCTACGTCAACGCGGCGCGCGGCGACACCCCGGAAGAGGCAGAGCGCCGCGTCGCGGACTCCACCGACGTCTTCCTGCGGGAGAAGCCCTATCTGGTGCGGCGCTTCAACGAGCGCGGCCGTGCCCGCCGCCTCGGCGACCAGCCGGTCCCGCCCGACGACGACCTGCGCCGCGAAGGCGACGACACCTCCGAGTTCCTCGCGATCAAGTCGCCCTGACCGCGATGGGCGTCTGCCTACGCCCGGGCCCGCTTGCGGAGTTCCCTGTCGCTGACGGGGGTGAGCTGGCCCGGGCGGGGCTTGCCGAGGCGGAACGGGACGATGGTCACATTGACGTTGTCCATCTCGCCGAGGACCTTGAAGACGCCCTGGGCGGTCCGGTCGTGCAGGATTCGGTGCCACCACTTCGAGAACGAGCGCTTGGGGATCAGCACCGACACCTCGGTGTCCGGCCGGACCCGCTCGGCGATCGTCTCCTCGACCGTGGCCAGCAGGTTACGGTCGGGTGCATCCACCACCTCGAGCGGGATCGGCAGGTGCACCTTGGCCCACAGGTGCTGCAGCTCACGGGCGTGATCAGGGTCGATGGCGACGTGCACCGCTGTAATGGTGAGCGGGTTGATCTGCTTGGCGTACTGCAGCGCGGCCAGCACCGCGCGGTCGAGGTCCTCCACCAGCACGACCACCTCGTGGCGGGGCTTGGGCGGGGCGAGCCGCTGCGAGGCCTCAACCTTCAGCTCCTTGATCTCGGAGCGGTAGGTCGTCTGGACCCGCAGCAGCAGCAATACCAGCACCGGAATCGCCAGGCACACCATCCAGGCGCCCTCGGTGAACTTCGCCACAATGATCACGCAGAGCACCACGAAGGTGATGACCGCGCCGACGCCGTTGACCCCGATCCCGTAGTGCCAGCCCCGCTCGCGCAGCCGCAGGTGGCGGACGGTCATGCCCGCCTGAGAGAGCGTGAACGAGGTGACCACCCCGATGGCGTACAGGGGGATCAGCGCCGAGGTCCGCGCTCGGAAGCCGATGACCAGCACGATCGCGATCAATGAGAGCACCACGATCCCGTTCGAGTAGACCAGGCGATGGCCGCGCTTGCGGAGCTGGCGCGGCAGCAGGGCATCCCCGGCGGCGAACGAGGCCAGCAGCGGGAACCCCGAGAACGAGGTGTTGGCGGCCAGGACCAGGATCAGCAGGGTGGCCGACTGGACGAGCACGAAGGCGGCACGCCCGGCCGCGGTCTGGCCGAGGACGTGGTCGGCGAGCTGTGCGACGACCGTCGGGCAGCCGTTCGCATACGGCTTGATCGTAAAGCGGTTGGC